>Ga0228710_1002860_pt1 | contig 27420 bp, 9 predicted proteins | sample MedpolnodulmetaG_FD_177995 | JGI IMG/M metagenome (GOLD analysis project Ga0228710, IMG submission 177995) | Root nodule microbial communities from Medicago polymorpha collected in Santa Monica, California, United States - pink nodules | ecosystem: Host-associated > Plants > Roots > Nodule... | reverse complement strand
TTCTTTTTATTGGTCAAAAAAAATAGAGAGAAAAAAAAAAGAATATAATGTGAGTATGAAATAGAGTTATTACAAAATAGGTTGTAAAAATATCATTTCTCATATAAGAAAGTCATTGAATGAAAATCAAAATGGTAATCAACTAGGATGTAAAACCATCATAAGCATGTGAGTGGTTGAAAGCTACATAGATAGTAATCGTTAGAAAAGAATTAAACCGTTAACTTTAGACTTGATCAGTGATAATACCAATAGTTTAACCATGTCAAACTTCCTAATTGACCGCATGGATGCTAATCAAATTCAACGAAGTTCTTATTGCACCAAATAACAAAAGTTCTTATTTATCAACGCACAATCGACCTAAACAAATTTCGCTTTTCAAAATGCTTATACAAATGATTAAAAATCTCACATTTAACTTCATCCACCCTTTTCCGTTAACCATAGTGCTTAACATAGCTTTGTTCCTTTTTTTACTTTTATCCAAGCCATGAAAAAATTTCATGTTCTCGTCGCATTATTTCAGTCATAAAACTCTCATCCTCTACCTTTCAATCATAAAACTCTCGACCTATGACATTAAAGAATACACTTTTCTTGAGACAATTAATTAACGAGGAAATATGCCATTACCCCTCCGAAATTGTAAGTTTCGTTAATTACCCCATGAAATTGTAAGTTTTGTCAATTACTCCCCTAAAATTAACAAAACTTCAATTACCTCCTGAAATTGCACATCGTTAATCAATTTACCCCCTACGTCAAATTCTTCTTTTAGTCAACATGACGTTTTGCAAATACCTCTTGAAGTTTTGCACTTATGTGCAAAATGCCCCTTGAACATGAAAATTTATATATTTTTTCTTTATCCTTAAAAGTGACTGCATTATCACTGAATTGTAGAGCATATTGCTAAGTTTTGACGATATACAACCATATATGTTCCCTAAAACGATCAAACATTAACCATGTATTAGAGCCTAATGATGTGAAAGTCAGCATAGCAAAATACAACCACACCTGTCAGATGGAAAACTAATGCATAGCATACATAATGAAGCACATAAATGACATATGATTGGCATAACCAAGATGTCAAAATATATGACTTTGTTATTGCTAATTTTAACCACACCAAAAATTTCCACTTCCTATATATTGTGAGCACTGCACACTCTACACCAACACACTTCTCTCACTTTCAAGAAAAAATACATAAACTTGTTGCTTCTCTTACTTTATAAAAGATCTTGAAGGAATCATGGTCTTCTTTCCCCCGTTAGGATTCAAAGGAATGGTAATAACATTATATCATGTATATTTCATTATGTTTTTTTAAGAGAATAAAAAAAACATGATAGACACCATCCTTTTAATCTCTAATGGGCTAAAGGACAACTTGAAAAAGAAAAAACAACATCTGATGTTGGAACAAAGAAATGCTTTTATATTTGTTCTGTAAATATTCTTGAGTTTTGAACATTATTGTAGGGTTTACCAAATACTGCCAATTTGTTCTACCATACTGTCAATATATGGTTGTATAACGTCAAAACTTAGCTAATATGTTTCACAATTCAGTGATAATGCAGTCACTTTTAAGGATAAGAAAAAAATATATAAATTTTCAAGTTTGCATTTTGCACATAAGTGCAAAACTTCAGGGGGTATTTGCAAAACGTCATGTTGACTAACAGAAGAATTTGACAGAGGGGGTAATTGATTAACGTTGTGCAATTTCAGGGGGTAATTGAAGTTTTGTTAATTTCAGGGAGGTAATTGACAAAACTTATAATTTCGGAAGGATAATTGTCTATTTATTCATTAATTAATGTAGGTAACCTTGGGTAGGTTAACTTTCTTCCAATTAAAGGTAAATCAATTAAAGCTGAATTATCAATAAACTCATTAAAATATTGTATATCCGTCTCACATAAATAATCAACATTCCCCTTTCGTTCCAATTATGACCAAATTGCATTAAAATCTCCATAAACACACTACGTCGGCCACTCATCAGTCATCACATATAACTTTCTAATATAATAGACGGACATATTGTTGATAGTTTGGGAAAATTCGATCTTTCTTTTTTTTGTTAAGTAGTCTAGTGACTAGAGTTCACACAATTAAATTGTGAAGAAGTGGGGTGTCCGGGGTCCGGGGTTCGAACCTCGGCCCCTGCATATAATATGAAATATCCCTATCAACTGAGTTGAGCTCATGGGGATGAAAATTCGATCTTTCTATCGGTGGTTATTCTCGTATTTTTTATTATATTCCTAATGTCATATTAACTTATGTTGTTTCTTTTTCCTCTCTTTTTTTGTCGAGAAATTATGTTGTTTCTAATGTAATACTTCATGGTTAGTTAGTTTCCAGCATGCTTTATGTTTTTTTTCTCGGGGCTTTTGCCCATGCGTATCTGGATAGCACTTGTGTACCACAATGGTATATACCATTGTCCAATTAGAATGTGCTACGTGACACATCCTTTAAAAAAATATATCAAATAAAGCATTTATAAAGTAACATTGATAGGTGGCACACTCTAATTGGCCAATAGTATATACCATTGGTACCTCAAAAAAACAATTTGTTATTATTAGACTAGTTGTCAAATCTTGTAAAAAAAAAACTATTTGTCAAACAAAAGCCGATGTAAAGACATTTTAACCGTTTTTAAAAAAAATGCTCTCAAAAATTTCAAAAGGCATTTTAAATGAGTTTTTAAAATTTGATTTATCTAGCATAATACATTCCTAGTTTTGTCACGTTTTGTTTTGCACAAACAAATTCAATTCATTTAATTAGTAATAGTAGTTTCAATGAAAGATGGCATATAATCATGAATTTGGGAACTAACATAAGATAATAACGCTCTAGCTAACAAGTGGGCAACATTATTTGCTAGTCTCCTAATAAAACTTATCTTAAAGTTTTGGTGATTCATAAGTAAAGCTTTGCAAGTGTTCATAATAGCGCCGAACATGGAATTGTTGTTGAAGTTGCTAGAGATGATGTCTACCACTTGCTTGCAGTCAAGTTCAATAGACACCGTAGTAAAACTTATCAAGCCACGTTATCACTTTTTTTTGACCTCTTGCTTCTGCCTCTTTGAGTTGTGGGAGACCTCTATACCAAGTTGTCTTCGCTCTCATGAACTCCCCTCGATTCCCTCTTAAGCACATACCCATCCCATAACATCCTTGGTCCTTAAAGATTGTCGCATCAACATTACACTTCACTTCCCCAACTTGCGGTTTGATCCATGCCTCTCGTATTAATATAAATAAATAAATACGTATTAATGGGTTTGAGAGTCGAGAGAAAGAAATAAACTCTTAAAATATGACAAATTAATGGTTTCTATAAAGTATTGATCTTTTTAACAAATTAAACGTATATTAAAGTTAAAATTTTAATTGAGAGAGTTACTATATTAATGTGCCTCAACTAAGATTGCATTAATTGATGCAAAAGAGAAAGGGAGAAAAAACTCAATTTGCACGTCCTTTCAATAATACAATGCAACATGGTGTTTGATGATTTATTCTTCTCCCACCGACCATTTTCAAATCCATCTTGCAATTTACTTCGTGCGAGTTTCTGATAAAACGTACTACCTTTTAAAAAAAATAGATTCCATATTCAAACTTGAAGGGCTTGTTTGAATTTGTTGGAGATAATTCAGAGCCAATATAATTTTGACAGTTGAAAGAAAGAGATTCAATTGAAAGTAGTGTTATCAATTAGATCGTACTGAAATTGAAATTCTAATAGCATATTTTTGTCTACTTGTCCATTGTCTACTCTAGTGTGCACGTGCTCCGGCTACTGTGTACAATTTTCTCCTTACTTCAAAGTGGATTTGGTGAAGGAAATGTGTTACGTACCTTGAATGTCCCCCGTTTAAATTGATTGATAAGATGGTTTGTGATAGTAATTAGTAACGGAGCCAAATTTTAAATAGTGGGGCACCATTGCACGAAATTTGTTGGGAGGGAGAGGAGGATGTGGTTGATTTTTTGATTCCATGAAATAAGGAGGAAGGGTTTTCAATTTTTTTTCATTGAGAAAGAGAGAAAGAGATGAGGGGTAACTTTGGCGCAACTGGTAAAGTTGTTGTCATGTGACTGAAAGGTCGCGGATTTAAGTCCTGAAAACAACCTCTTGTGTAAAAAAAAGGGGTAAGGTTGCATACAATACACCAAATGGTGGGACCCCATCCCAGACCCTGCGTATGAGGGAGCTTTAGTGCACCAGATTGCCCTTTTTAGAAAGAGAGAAAGAGATGATCATAGATGGGTTTAGAAATAAAATCTCACAAAAACGGCATGTGAGATGAATTCCTCAATGAGAAAGAGAGAAAGAGATGATCATAGATGGGCTTAGAACCAAAAACGACATGTGAGATGAATATCTTGCCTACTTATAAACATTTATATATGTCAAATCTTGATTGATGTAAGACTCTTTAACCGATAGTGAGACAGGGTGTGATAAAAATTATTTATTTAATTTTAAAAAATTAAATATATGAGAGAGTGTAACATGTTTTGTTTGTGTGATTGGAAAATCAAAATAAAGTGGAATAAATTGTATGAAAATTCTATGCGGGTAGACAAGTATGGTAGGGGGTGTCATGCAGGCAGGAGCCCACACAACCTTGTGTGTGGCTCCGCCATTGGTTTGTAACTGATTAAATTAATTTGTAACTTTAATCATATGATTTCAAATCAATGACTAAGATTGAATCATAGAGGAGAATTGTATATGCTATTATAAATGCATATACAACATCCTAATGCATATTGCATCTTGTAAGAAATTAAGTCAATACAATTGATGAGATTTTTTTTTTATGTATTTGTGAAAATCTATGAGATATATTTTAGGTTAGAAATGCAATTTTTGAACTTCTTATTTTCACTAGTTCATAGAATTGGTCCGAATTTGAAACTTTTCACTTTTGACCTCTCTCCCTCACTCATGTATATATCAAGACTAAAAAAGCGGTGATATAATATGTTTTAAATTCTGTGACATGAGATATGATAATATGGAATAGAAACAAAGAAGTTTCACATACGTGCAGATCAAAACACGAACTTTAGCGCACGCACATGGACATGGAAGTTGCGCGTACAAGGAACACAATTCGCGCATGTGACTCAGTTAAGAAATAGAATTCTTCTAAGATTACGGCACTTAGGGACCAATTTATCCACTAAACACCCCCTCCAGGTTCTTTAGGGCAATCCTACACTTTTAGGATCAACACATCCTTCACAAATTCTCAGAGATAAATTTTGGGGCATCATGAATGCTGGCCAAGAATATTTTACTTGTCATCAAACTCTTTTGTTGCAATTGATAAGGTCAACATGGTGTTTTTGCATCTCATCCCTATTCTCCTACAGTTTGTAGCTTTGTGCTATTGTGACATTCAAAGGCATCCAATGTTACATGACTTTTATCCTCACTTTGAGGCAAGATAATATGTGTGCATATTGGCCTGTCGAAAATGGAACTTCTCAAAATTCTTCTTAGTTTATCTTTGTGTCCCCTACCCCTAATCATCTTTTGTTCTATAGACGTTATTGGACATATGATGCTTAAGGTCAGTATTTTATTGTGATCGGTTATTTGTCTGTTTCTTATCATCATATAAAAAGATAAGTAGAGAAACATGTCAAGTCAAGAAAGTCGAGGTATATACATTTGGAGATTGTTTGATGATGGTGCAACTACTTGTCTTTGGGTATGATAAAAACGGATTTTAAATAAATTAATTATGTAATACAACTGTAGTGAAAAGCTCCAAATTCTAATTTAAATTCAATTCTAAAAAAAAAATTAATTTTACTTTGTGCTTGTTTAGTATGACCCAGGACTAGAGTCCTTAAATTGACATTGGTAGCTCAATGTAATTTTGATAAATCCACTGCAATATCAAACATGCCGTCAAAAAAAATTCAAACATGTTAAATTTAAGGGTTAATTAAGTTTTTAGTCCTTGTAAATATTCACAGTTTTGTTTTTAGTCCCTATAAAATAAAATCACACTTTTTAGTCCCTGTGACATTTCCCTTAAACATTTTAGGGACCAAAACTATTGATGGAAATTTTTTACAGGGACTAAAAGTGTTGATGGAAAAATTTATAGGGACTAAAAATACTGATGGAAAATTTTATAGAGACTAAAATGTGTGATTTTATTTTGTAGGGACTAAAAACAAAACTATGAATATTTATAGGGACTAAAAACTTAATTAACCCTAAATTTAATTATGGCTCTTTTTTAGTGTCAATTTTTCTATTTGGTTAACATTTAAGTGACAATTTATTTTGTCAAACTATTGATTAGGAATTTATCTTTTTAAGATGAATAAGTGAAATGTTCAATATTCAAACTTCGATCGCTATACATATTATAATATATTTTGGTTAAACTCACAATATTTTTAGTGTCAATTTTAACTCTTGAAAAATAAACTAAAACACATTCACATATTACAATACTCCGGTTTTAAATATAAATTAAAATCAAAATATATTTGTTCTTTATTTTGAACAAATATGTTTTGGTCTTATATTATATGTAAAACGAGAGGATATAACATTAATGTAACATTTCTTTTTCAACACTTTCTTTAATATTCATTTTTGTATTTGATAAAATTAATGTTGGTTCAACACTTTTTTTTGTGGTGACCGAGGTTTGAACCCTAGATCTTGCATATATTATGCATTATTCATATCAATTGAGTTAGGTTTACGAGGACGGTTCCACACTTTTAAAATAAAGGAAATATTAACAAATGCTCTTAGAACACTTGTTAAAAAGTTTAAAATGGAAATTTTACTTTAAAAATTATACATTCAGAATTAAATTAATAAAAAGTAACTTGTTCTAAATAAAATTTATCAATAATTTCTAATTTTGAATCCTTCTCAAATATCTTCTTTAAAATAAAATCATATAAAGTGGTGGAATAGGTGTTATTTTCATAGTATATATTAGAGATTGTGTTCAAAAGACAACTTGTTTTCACCTCTCATCTCAACGATACTATGAATACAGTTGGGCAGGAGAGGGGGACCCGGTGAAGAGCACGTGCAATCCTGACAAGGTTGAAATGTGAGTGGTACTACTACTACCGTGTTGTGTCACCCAAAAGCAAATGAAAGTACCACATTTCAACTTGTGTTTCTTTGTACGAACCATTCATAACTTCACACGTGGAGACGCACGTGTGGGGTTTTCATAAAATTACTGCACACAGCAATGATTAATTACTTCTGTTCTTATTTATACTATACCTATAACCTATACCTATTTTTAGGTTATCTTTCTCCAACTGCTTGTCAAGGCAGCCATAATTTCCGATTCCTTTTTACATTTAGATCTCTTCAATTTTTTTATGGAACTTCTTACTTTTGAAGATTTTCTAATAAAAAATATTTTTTTAATAAGTCGAAAACTTTAATTTCTAATGCATTGATTTAATAAATTTTGACAAAAATTTACTATTTAAAGTTACTAAACAATGTCTTTAGGACTCTTTTTAACATTTTTCTCTTTTAATAGAAATACATTCATTCTTTTTATTTTTCCGTAGCAAGGATTAAATTGAACTTTTTGGCCACTAGCCAGTAGTACTTCCTCGGTCTTAAAATGTAAGAAAAAATAATGTATTTACTATAAATTTTGAATCAAATATATTAGTCTTTGTTGACCATTTTTTATTTATATTTTGGAACAGAGGTATACGTGGGTTGATTTGTACAAGTCATAGCACAATGATCTAACACAATCTAGTATATAGTTCAAGTTTGTTTTTATGGATGAGTTGAACAAACAATTAGGTCAAATTCAAAGTGCTTTAGTAAGAAAAACAAGTTTATTATTTAAATTGAGAATCTCTCGTCTGAAAGAAAATCTTGAATTATATTTAGTAGTGTTTAAAATAAAATAAAAATTAATAATTGTTTGTTTATTTAAATCGAATATACTATCTGAACTATTGTTGAGCATCTGAGATTTATTTGTAAAATATTGTGAGACTCAAATGGAGCATAAACTTTTCATAAGAAATTTACTTTAAAACATTAATTAATAAGAGTCAATTTATAATTTATGACATCTAAGAGTTTTTTACTTATGATTTATGATCACATATTTATAATTTGTTAATGAATGATTAATCAATAAGAGTCAATTTACCCTATAGAGTGGCTTGTTTTCTTTCGAGTCGGATCCAACATACTCCCTCCAGTCTTAAATTAAGAAGATTATTTGTTTCAATTTCATTGAATAAATGATATATTTAGTTTATATTATAATCTAGATACATCAATAATTCAATAAACCTAAAAAAATATTATTCTCTTATATTTATGATCGGAGGGAGTTAAGATCATCAAATCAACTTTTCACAAATTAAGGGCAACATCTGTGCATTTTTATTCTGTTCTTGTATTACTTTTTTTAATAAAAAATAAAAAGACACTTTTCAATGAGTTTTTTAATCTTGCGAAATATGTATTATTTTTATTCAAAAGAAGATATTGTTATACCATCAAATTGTGAAAGAAAACTTCTCAAATTTTTTGTAACTAAAATTGCAAAAATAAAATTATACTATAGATCAATTAAAAACAACGGCCCTTAATTAGATTTGTATACTCGCAATAAAAATAAATGGGGAAATGAAAAAAGGGAAAAATGATGGTTTGAGAAATTTGATGGGCAGTACTTATACAAGGCATACACCTCTTTCCTCAGCGGCATAATTGTTTGTCTATGTGGTATGATATGATGTTGCTCTCTCCATTATTATTTTATGGATCATATGATATGATTTGATGTTTTTTCTCTCCAATTATTGTGTCACTAATGCATTAGATCATTGCCAACCAACAATGTCACATTCAATTACAAAAATGAAGCTAGCTTCGATCTGTTCACATTTATATTTGCATGTGTAGCATCTGATTATCTCCACTTATGTGAAGTTTCATTATCCAAATAACTACATAATTGTGGTAAACTTTGCGTGAATTAGAAGTCGTGTATTAGATGGAAAAATAAGGGTTGAAAAATATGTCAAAGAATGAACTCATAAATCAAATGACTTAAGATTTTAGACTAAGGTGTGGTAGTTAGAGTGTTTAAATTCAAATTGATCCAAAATAAAACCATAACCCGATCAAAAAAATTAAAAACTGCAAAAAACTGAATATTATTAGATGTATTTAGATGTTGTTTTGTAAAAACTGTTAAGATTGGACTTCGAATCACATTTTCAAAAACGAACTAAACCGAACCGTAAATAAAAAGTTTAATACGTATTTCCTAGACTTCGATAGCTCTAAAATTAGGCTTAATGAACCTAATTATTAAAACATCTTTTGGGTACAAACTCATTAAAACTCCATGCAGTTTGGTCAAAAATAAAATTCACCTGGTTAACTATCGGCATAATTAGTTTTTTTTTTAAATTCACCTGGTTGAAAAATTCACCGGTTGCCCTATTTTATTCCAAAGCCCTACAGTGGTGTTTTTTAAGTAAACCAAATTACTCCTTTCAAGTTTTTTCCCGAATAAATTTTTTAAGTTCTGTTATGTGTACATCGTTACTTTTTTCACATATTTTATTACATAGATACATAGGTGATTGTTATGTTAATGACCTAACAAAAACAAGATTGGTCAGTTATCCTCCATGCACCCTTTTTCATCTATGTGTACCTCTTTCACATTTTAGAATAATTTAGGGCAAACAATTTGAGGTTAAACATTTAGCAAGAGTTGAGGAGGAATAGACTGTGTTGACTCGTGGTATTCATCACCAAGTATGCGAAAATCTCATAGAACAATTCCCCCAATTCCTTTTATAGCAATATTTGTCTTAAATTGTTTAATCACGTAAGTCTAAAATGGGAAATATGTGGTTACACATAGAAGATGGGAAAGAAGTTCACATATTAGTTTGTCAACTTTGCCTGTGTCACATAAGTAACATAAAAGACACACGTGTATTTTTGTAACATAATGTATAAAAATGAGTACTATTGTACATATAATGAGATGAGATTTAAAGGACCTAGTAGGATTTGTAAAAAAAAAAGGACCTAGCAGGATAAAGAAAACTTAATAAATTGATCTATAAGAAAAATTTTAAAAACATTTGGTCCTAATTATAAGAAAATATCACAAGATTTAAAGTGTAGTTATTGTTTAAAAGACTTTTTTACCCTTTATTTAATGTTTTTGTTTTTAATATTAGTAGATGTATTTAATGTTTCACAACTTTTTATGAGGGTATATTTATAAAAATATTTAAAAAATTACATTAATTAATAATTGCATTGGTTTTGATGTTTTTTTTGTTTTTCTTCTTATATTAAGGACCGGAGAAGTATATAATTAAACAACATAATAACAAGATATCCTTAAAAAAAACATAATGGCAAGATATATTTGAATAAATTTAGTTCCCGTAGTTTACCTATCTTTTTCTTCTGCTTTTACAAAGCTCTAAAAAGAAGTCATTAATTAAGAGTTGATAAGTATCGGCAGAAGTTTATGTTGAGTGGTGGTTTAGAAAGGAAGAAAATTAATTGAATTAGTTGGGAAATGAGTTGTTTGCCGAAAGAAGAAGGAGGGTTAGGATTTAGGAATCAAAGATGTGGGACAATTAAATACTGTTATATAAGGTAAATGAAAATGGAGGATCTTGCATGATAGCTCATCCATGTTGTATGATTTGTTGATATTCAAATATGTTAGTTTTAAGGAGAGACTGATTTTTCCGAATGGCATTGTTTTTGGAAGACATAACTATACTTTTTAAAGTATCAATGTTTAATCTCTTTACCACGGGTAAATTCCATAGGTTTATTAGTAAGTAGATTTCATGGGTTCATTAAATTTCATAGATGTCACAAAAGTTGTACAAAATTGGTTGTACAAATATCACTCCCAATAAAAAACAACCACATTTCTCTCTTCTCACTTTCTATCTATATATATATATATATATAACACATTTCTTTTGACTTATGTTACTAACATCTTCCTCTTAAACCATATAATACTTCTAATCAATTCAAATTTTCACATATTTATTTCTATTTTTACTTCGTCTCTCTTCGCAATTTCTCTCCGCAACCAAATACCCTAAAAGCGGTTGATTTGAGGATTCATTACCTAAATTTCCATGTGAGATTGCCTCTCAAATAGTTACTTAGTCCAATCAGTGATATGCTCCAACTATCTTTGCCTCAAATGTTGTCTTCATCATAGACGTAGGCATAGTCATTGATGGAAACTCTCTATCTCTCCCTCCCTCCTAAACTCAACATTCTTTATATTAATTATTATTATATATATCATACCAACCTTAGGACTACAAACTCGTGGCTTGTTTTCCTTTGAGGAACATGAGCCCTATTTCTCCTGCAAACATTGACTTGAGCCTTTGTGCAAGTCCCCCCTAATGTCCCATCAGTGAGCGTGCGTGCTTGTTAATTTGACTTACAAATATTTCAGCAATTAACCTACTAGGATGTCATACGTTACGTAATACGTACCATATTTTTCCACGTCTTTATTTTTCTAAGCTTTTTGACTTATTCATAAGAGCAAAGGTACATCAGATTAGTTGGGAGACAGCAGGAACAAAGTAATTAATAGCTTAATTTTTATTTACTGACTATGTGTAAGATTTGTTTGCACATGTCAAATAAATATTTGTAAAGATATTCTAAGAAATAATCTAAAAAAATGACCCTATGGAGTTATTTGATTGAAAATATATGCAAAAAAATTTTACAATGTTAGTGTTTATAAATTAAATGCAATAGTTAATAATCAAAGCAAAAGGAACATGGTAAACAATTTTTACACGATTTTGCTCTAGAAAACTTACACGATTTAACAATTATTTAATAGCAAATGCTAACGACTATACTGGTCAATTTTACACCCTATTGTCAGCGGCATTTTATAATAAACGGATGCATTTTTAATAGATATTCCAGTTCAAAAGGGAATTATTTTGTTATGTGAAAAATATTGCATAATTCAACATTTCAATATAATTGTCCTTAGAAAATTTGCCTCCGCCGATAGAAAACAATGTCAATTCGGATTTGGGTATTAAATCGCTGTGAAGATGAGATTTGATTGAGCCTGGTTGCGTACCCTCTAAATAAATTTCCCCGAGCTAAAGGAAATAGAAAAATACAATACATGTCTTGACACATAACTGATAACTATGTCTCGAGATTATAATTAGGTAATTATTCGCCTCTTGAATTGTTTAAAATTTTGCAAAAAACAATCAGCGGGGTTCAAGGCTTCAAGCACAAATCCAATTTTTACAACCTAATAATGAACAATGTAAAGGGGTCTCCTGAGCAATCTTCTTATATTTAAAGGTAAATGCTAACAAGTTTACATCACTAATTAAAAAATCAAATTTGAATTATATTTTTGAAAGTGATGCACTCAATTTTGTAAATTATCATTTCAGCACTAAACCTCTATTATTTAGTCTTTTGAGAAATAATATCAAAATATTCATTCTGTCATCAACAAAATATCAGGGGTTTTTTTTTTGATCAAGTATCCTAGTGACTAGAGCTCACACAATTTAATTGTGGAAAAGTGGAGTGTCCGGTATAATATGCAATATCCCTAGCAACTGAGCTAAGCTCACGGGGTACAAAATATCAGGTTATACTAACCAAGACTCGAATAAATTTGCTTCTACCAAAAAACATATAAAAGCTTGTTGACCATATGAAAAGTTCATTAGTACCATCATTCTATAAATGAATTTCCTTATATAGTTGATAATGTCAAAATATTAAATATGTTTTTACATTTATGAATTACAAGGAAAATCATTTATATAACGATGGTAATGAACTTTTCATTCACAAAAGTTAGATTAAAGTTAATTTGTACTAAAAAATTTAGTGTTCAGACTTCAGATATTTATCTACATGTTACCGTTTTTTTTGGTACAAATGTAAATATTACTTTTAGTAAAGATGTAAACGAAATGTTAAAAAAATATTAAAAAAATGCAAGTAAAAGAGACAGCTTCAAAGAGATCATTTATAAAAAAAAAACAATGTTTAAATATGATTATCAAAAGCAATATTGTATTTTGACCAAAAAAAAAGAAGTAATATTGTATTGATAGGGTGCTATTTTAAACGAGACTTTTTAATTCAATGAAAAATAGTAGACTCGGTAAAACAAACGAAACCGAGAAAGTTTAGAAGACCATTTTGCTGTTTTCATCATTCAAGACCATCTGCCAACAGCTCATAGAAATCACAAACAACAAATTTCGAGCATAACAAGTTGCATAGTAGAAAAGCGCAGAAATTTATTGCTTTAGGAAAAACTTCAACATCCAAATAGTAAAAAACTAAAGACACAAGTGAAAAATCTGTAAAATTTTGTTCATGTGAAATGTCGCGCTTCAGAATTGAGCAGCAAAGCTTCAAAAGCTGTCAGATTATACAAAAAACTGAAAATAATTTTTTTCTAACTTACGAAGCGGTGATTGCCATATAAACAAATGCTTTTAAGAAGCAATGACAATAATAATCCAAAGAAAGCCTTGACAAGTACATAAATAAGACAGCACTGCGATTCTTAAAATGAACTACACACATACAAGTTTGACCTAATTGTAAAGATCGTCATCATCAGCTCCAGCAGCAGATGTAAATGGATCAGATGCACCTGCAGCAGCACCACTGGTACCAGAATCTGCAAACCGAAACTCGGTTCCAAACCCTCTGGACTGCTGCAATGTCTGGGCAAATGCCTGGTACTTGCGAATGTCAGCGTCACTTACACTCCTTCGCGCGTATTTCATCGATTCCTCAAAATGAGCAGCCTTGATTTCAGCTACTTCATCTTCAATGTCCTCTTCCATGGCCTCTGGGTTCTCGCTTCTCTTTCTCTCTTTTTCAATGTCCTGTCAAGAGAAATTAAATTAAGAAAAATGTTAAAAATACCAATATCTATTTCAATGTCCTGTCAAGAGAAATTAATTTAAGAAAAATGTTAAAAAGATCCAATATTTATAAGTTCAGTAGGCAAGGGATTTAAAATATGGAATACAAAAAGGGAGCCCAGAACTGTACCTTCTCAATGTTCTCTCTTATGGCATACTTGCAAGCACGCTGGCAAATCTCAGTAATATCAGCACCACTAAAGCCTTGGGTGTACTTTGCAAGAGCTCTAATATCAACATCTTTAGAGATGGGAGATTTTCTCAAGCAAGCTTTAAATATCTGGTGACGGGAATCTTCATCTGGGAGGGGAATATAAATTAACTGGTCTAGACGGCCTGGACGCAGAAGAGCTGGGTCTATAATGTCCGGTCGATTAGTTGCGCCAATGATGAACACGGTTTTCTTTGCTGACATCCCATCCATTTCTGTTAGCAGCTGGTTCAAAACCCTGTCCGCAGCACCCCCAGCATCTCCTACACTACTACCTCTCTGCAGGATAAAGCAAAGCAAATGTTAGGTAACAACGGCTAATGTTTTCTATTCTAAATAGTTGAAATGAATGAAGAGTCGCAAGATTTTGACAATAAATTTTGTACCATCATCTAAATCATAGTTTAGTACCAACCTGAGTTGCAATGGAGTCAAGTTCATCAAAGAATAGGACACATGGAGCAGAACCACGGGCCTTGTCAAAAATTTCCCTCACGTTTGCCTCACTTTCTCCAAACCACATTGTGAGTAGCTCGGGACCTTTGATACTGATAAAGTTTGCCTGGCATTCATTGGCAATAGCTTTTGCCAGAAGTGTTTTACCACATCCAGGAGGACCATAGAAAAGAACTCCCTTTGAAGGCGACATTCCAAACTTCTCAAACTTTTCAGGGTGTTCCACTGGATATTGGACAGTCTGCAAAAGAGAACAATGTTAAAGTTCAGATGCAGATGAAAGGAAACTAATGTATCAATGGTGATTATGTAAGAGCTTCACTAACCTCTTGGAGTTCCCTCTTAACATTTTCAAGACCGCCGATATCATCCCAGCTGCAATTGGGCACTTCAACAACCTGGTTCAATAGAGAAGTTGGAATTATAGATACATCAAAAACTTTGCATGGTGCGGACAGAAAAGTTTGCCCAGGAGAAGCAAACAGGAAGCTTTACACTGAAAAACAAATTTCTGGACAAATACTTACTGTTTCACGGAGAGCAGAAGGATTGCTTGATCCAAGCGCAGTCGCGAAATGCTCATTTGTCACTGCCATGGAGTTCAATATTTCAGCATCAATTGTCTCATCTTCCAAGTCAATCACGTCCATTTTTTCCCTGATGCATTGAAGTGCTGCTTCGGTACACAAAGCAGCTAGATCAGCACCAACATAGCCATGTGTCTCCTTAGAAATCTTTTCTAAATCAACCTGCAAATGACAGAAAAGACAAATATCTTTTAGAACACATATTATTCAAATTAAACCATAACTTAAAGGAAGGGAATTTCAATATTACATCTTCAGCAAGTTTCATATTCTTTGTATGAATTCGAAGAACCTCAAGACGCCCAACTTCATCTGGAACACCAATATCAATCTCCCTATCAAACCTTCCAAACCTCCTGAGTGCAGGGTCAATGCTATTGGGCCTATTTGTGGCTCCCATAACAATTACATGTGCACGTGATTTAAGACCATCCATGAGGGTCAAGAGTTGGGAGACAATCCTCCTCTCTACTTCACCGTGAGTTTTCTCTCGCTTAGGAGCTATTGAATCTATCTCATCGATAAAGATGATGGACGGTGCATTCTTCTCAGCTTCCTCAAATGCCTTCCTTAGATTGCTTTCACTCTCACCGGCGAGTTTCGACATTATCTCAGGGCCATTAATACAGAAAAAGAAGGCACCTGTTTCATTTGCAACTGCTCGAGCAATTAAAGTCTTCCCAGATCCAGGAGGTCCATACAACAGAATCCCCTTTGGTGGCTTGACACCAATAGACTTGAATAACTGTGGGTGCCTCAATGGCAGTTCAACCAGTTCCCTAATCTGTGCCATCTGCTTTCTCACACCACCAACATCATCATAACCAACCTCATCTAAGCGATTCTCATCTTCCCTTTTAATGGGCTCTCCTTCACAGAAGATCTCTGTGTCAGGGGCAACAACACAGTACTCATGTGGGTCAGTTTCAATAACCTTGAATTCTACACTTCTCATCCCACCTCTCACAAGGAAGAAGTCACCTTTCCTCACTGGTCGATATGCCTCCAAGAAATAAGCTGCAAATATAAACTAGGATTAGAATTCAAAAGAAATTAGAATGAAACAAATTATATGTCGTGAGGGGATCGATGCCAATCAAAATAACAGTTAGGAAGTCGGATTGTGGCCTGTTGCGATTCCAAATTTCCTAAATTGCAAGTAAAAAATCTTGAATGAACTGCCTGGTATGTCAAAACAATTTTACCCTAGAAATTGAAGTACAAACACTGACCATGGCAGAAATTTTAGAGAAATCGATGATCAAAACAGCACAAAATTTACAGTTACCTATCATAGATACAGTATTGTGAATATAGGATGATGCTAGCAACATGATGTCCATACTCCTATTTCATTTAACAGTGATGTAATGTTTGAGAAATCAAAATAATAATCATCTAGAAAAATGCTCTCTAGAGATGCAATTCAGTCATTATTCTCGAATACACATTACATAAATACCGACATGCAATTAAATCATTATTCTTAAAGACAAACACTACATAAAAACGACATTATTCCCAAAGACAGACATTACACAAAAACAGACATTATCACCAAAAGAGGGGGAAAAAAAAAATACTGGATACCCAGAACAAAGAGAAAAGATCCAATGATTGTGACAATTATAGAATAAAAAATATAACGAAACGGTAACTCACGTTTTAAGTATGCATCAAAGAGGTTTCCAGTAACTCCTTCAATAGTATCATCTACGGGGAGAATGTGAACTCTCTTTCCATATTTGACATCAGCACATTGATGCACCGAAACAACATCTCCAAGCCTAACCCTAAGATTGTTCCTCACAACCTTGTTCATTCTTATTTTTGGCTCTTCACATGTTTCATCAGCGAGTGCAATACAAATAGTATCTTTCCTTTTCTTACCCTAAAAACCAAAAACACCAAACAGAAACATAAACATCACATACCAAACAAATCACCCATGTTCAGATTGGCTTACTTTTTTAGCTTATGCAACTAAATAAGTTTTTATGTATTATTCATAAGCTCGTAAGGTTGTTTCGTTAGTGAGAACTTATGAATTAACATAGACTCAAAAACAAACCAAACCAAATTTAACATGAAACCCTAATGTTACACACTTTGATAACAAATTTAAGTTTTATTGACAAATTGACTTAGTTTAAGTTAACCCTAACTAATAAAAAAACACAAAAACCTAATCCTCTTGGCAAAATTAAACAATACCTTGATCAAGATAGTATCACCGCGGAATAGTTGAAGCTTTTCCATAGTCTCAGGATGAAGAGCGACGACGGAGTTGTCATCGTTAACAGCTTCATCAACAACCAGACGATTTAGGGCTTTTTTGCGTTCGAGAATAGCAGTGCTGAAGTCTCTTTTTGTTGTTCCCTTACTGTAAAAAACAAAAACAAAATCAAATTCATGGAATTGAAATCGAAGAGAAGAATGAAAAGGATCGGTGAAAAACGGAGGATGAAACATACGCATCGGAGGATTCAGGTTGATTCGCCATAGCAGAAGAAGAAGAAAGTGGTGGTTGAGTTTTGTGAATGTTGAGAGAAGAGAAAGAAGAATGGTTAATGGATCTGAGAGAGAGAGTATTGTGGGGTTTGGGGTGTCGTGAAGATATTTATAGGTGGGGTTAGCTTCCTTTCTTGTTACCAAAGAAATTTATAATATCTTTTTCTTATACTATTATTTTGTCGAATCAAATTTCTTATTGGTATGAGTCATATATCTTTACAAAATTATATATCTTCGAGAATCTTCTCAGGTTTTTTTTTTTTATTTAAAATATGGATATATCGTGTGAAAATTTGATCTAAGTCATTTTGGAATTTGTTGAATATATATATAGGTTTTGTTAATCACTGTCTTCAAGGTGATAGTTAATGATACTGTAACTAAATAATTTGTCTTGAAAATATATATATCTTATCTTAAGAAGCAAAAGGCTTGTAACAAGGTAGAGAAAGAGTCACTCAAAGGTGTTTACGAAAGAAAATCTTGAACAACGGTAGAAGTATTCAAATCTTATTTTAAGAAGCAAAAGGTTCGTAACAAGCTAGAGAAAGAGTCACTCAAAGATGTTTATGAAAGAAAATTTTGAGCAACGGTAAAAGTATTCAAATGATAATTTAAGTTATTGTTGTGTCTTTTTTGAATAGTTGCTTTTTTCGTTACAAATACTAAAAACCTATCCTAGAACATTCTCTACTAAAAAGAAAAAAATTCAAAGAAAAATTTATCTAAAATACAATTTAACTTCAAAATCAATCTTTATAAAATAAATTCTAGTTGATAATTTTAAATATACATACAAACTAATTATATTAAAATTACCAGTAAAATTGTCCCATATAAAAAGTTTGAAATAACTATTATACACGAGACATGTTGATAAAACCTATTTGGGTTGATATGTTGATGTTGATTTAAGATTTTATACAGCGCTCCTCTCAAGATTTTATATTCGATTCTTCAGTGCCGATTTCGCTAGACTAGTTTGACTTCTTAAAAAAACTATCATACACAAGACAAGTTGATACTATTCAAATTTTAAAATAACTATTATAAGGTGGACAAATCGTCTCTTATTAAAACTATAAATAATTGTTATGCAAGGTAGAAGTTGTCATTAATAAGTTTTTGAAAATATTATTGTTTTTGAAAATAATTATTCTATAGACTAACGCGTGTAAATTATAATCAATGTTTTTTTAATAGAGCTTTAATCTATATTAAAATTATATGTATAAATGTTTGCAGCTTAATTTTGATATTATTTTTAATCGATTTGAATCTAAACATAGAGAAAATATGAATATGTTTAATCGGCTCAAATTTTATCATCAATAATTTTTCATCTAAAACAACATATAAAGGGAATATTCCTTAAAAATACAAAGAGAATATTTTTTATTTGTCAAAAAAGAGAATACAATTTTTTTTTTGTGCTGAATTTTTATTTATTCTCGCTATACCCTTAGATAAATTTGACATATATGATTTGTGTGTCACTTTTAGACCATTCAAAATTGAGCATCCAAGATCTCAATCAAAATATTATATTTTTTTATAACTTCTTTCATTTCACCCTTTATTAATAGTCTTGTCTTAAAAATCTGATGTATAATTTTATCATTTTTCTTAAAGAGTATAATTTTATCTTCTTTTTTTTTTGTGTCCGGGGTTCGAACCCTAAACCCTGTATATATTATGCATTGTCCTTACCAATTAACCTAAACTCCCGAAGACAATTTTATCAATTAATCACCGTATCTAATGTTAGTTTTTTTTTTTGGTAAAAAAAAGTTAATTATTTTGAAAGGAATATATTTAATGTTAATGTTATTTTTATTTAATGATAAGATATTTTTATTTGAACTTACGTCACACTGTTTTAATGGTATCTATATCTGTATCTATACCACATATATAAAGAAAACAACATATTTTGGCCTGGTTTTTTATTTTTTCAAAATTATCCTTAACTTTCAATACAAATAATACATATAATAAATAAATAAGAATAAATTCAAATATTAAAATAAAAGTGTAACAAACACAATACGAGTTTATATATGTCCATTTTTTCCTTTATCCTTTAAAAAATGTAACAAATTAGATGAGTATATATATACTTGCTTTGTCATTATCCCATTATACCCTTAAACAACTTTTTCTATAATAAAGATTGTTGTTGGTGTCATTAAAAAAAATAAGAATTTTAATTATATATATTTTTGTTATATTGTTGTTCTCGTGGAAATATATAATCATGGTTAGTTTAATTTGTTATAATTTTTTTGTTACAATTTTTGATTTGTTATAATTTGAAAACAAAAAACATTTATATTTTTACTTTTAATCAAAATCAAAATCTCATAAAAAAAACACTGTTTTCCCTTAAAAATATAAATAAAAAACATTGTTTATAATTTTTCAAACGCTAACGCAATAAGAAGAACGGAAAGACGAGCACGCGAGTGCTCGTCTTATCGCTAGTATACATCATTTATGCAATGAATCAAAAAATTCAAATGTTTCTTATAAATAGGACCAAAGGGAGTATAATTCTTTTAATAATTTTTTTGGTGGTGGCCGAGGTTTGAACCCCGAACCTTGCATATATTATGCATTGTCCATACCAACTGAGTTATACTCGCAAGGACAATTCTTTTAATGATTAACTCAAAAAAATAAAGAGTATATTACACTCCCCTTCCCTCAAAGATGCTTGAATTACAATCCCATCCCTTCTTATGTTAAAATATACACTTCCCTCCCCTCTTATTCAAAACATATTAGAAAATATTTCACTCCCCTCCCTTGAGAGAAGCTTGAATTACATTCCCCTCCTCTCTTATGTTAAAATCTACGCTTTAATCCCTCAATAATTTTTTTATTTTTAATAATCTAGCAAAAAAAAAATCTAACACACTTCAAAGAAAAATAGCATTGTGAGTTCATTTTAATATAATCGAATTTTGAATATATATCTTTCTCTATTTTTCATTCATAATTTTATTAACATTTAGTTTTAAACCCTATTATAAAATATGAAACAACACAAAATAAAATTAAAATATATGAAAAATTACTAAAGTCGATTAAGTATGGTTATTTAAAAGTGAATTGTATACTCTAAATTATAAAATTAATAACAAAATATTTAAATTTAATTTTCATTGTCATTTAGGTTATAAAGAAATAAATTTATATTTTTTAAACGGTGATTCAAAATTAATATATATTATAAAAATATTTATTTATGTTAAAATAGATTAAAGTGTAGTCCATATTTAATTATTAAGGGAGGAGGTTGTAATTCAAGCATCTTATAGGGGAGAGAAGTATAAATTTTACTTTTCAAGGAAGTGGAGTGTATATCTTAACACAAGAAGGGAGGGGAGTGTAATTCAAACATCTTTGAGGGGAGGGGAGTGTAATTTACTCAAAAATAAATTATATTGTTTTTAATGATTTACTATTAGATTCTTTTAAAAAAAAAAAAGTGATTTGCTATTTGATTTTAACTTAACTTTGATTTTGTGGATAAAATTGGAAATTTGGTGTTAGTTTGAGGCTGAATTTGGAAGAAAAAGAATTGACTTGTATATTCTTCTTCAATGATTTACTCAGTTTACTTTAGTCACCATCTTCCTTCAAACCCTGAGATCTCTCTCTCTCTCTCGTAAAATAATGGCTGTTGCTGCTTTAACTGTTGGCGTTTTTGGCGCTCTCATACTTTTTCACGCCGCTTATTCAACCATCCAATGTATTCTTCACTTCTTTCTTTTTTTTTGCTTTTTATTATGCTATTTCGTTTCATCTTTCAACGTTTCTTTAATTTGTTTTAATCTTATTTACTTGGTTGTAGATAAAAGCTTGTTGAAGATTACTGAAGATGAGTTTTCAGCACCTCCTTTTAATGTAATCTAATTCATTCATTAATTTCGCTCTTTTATTTTATTTATTGTTTTTGTGTTTGGTGTTTTTGAATTTAAGGTTGATTATGTAGGTTGTGATTGAGCTGTTTATTGGTTTGTTGCTTTGTTTCTGGGCTGCTCTTACTGTTCCTGGCAAGTTTTTGTCCATACACCCACACTCCGATGAGAACAGGTATCTTCTTACTACCATTCTAATCAATTATTTAGGGTTTTTGCTCCTGTTCTGTGTGTTTGTTTGCATAAGTAGTTTTATTAGGTTTAAAAGATTTACTTTATGTTAGAGAGTGACCTCTGTAGCACAGACACTTCTGATTGAAGACGTGTCGACACGTGTCCGTTTTTGACACTGGCACGACATTGACACGTGTATTTGTTTATATTGAATTACATCATTTTCTCAAATTATTATCGATGTCGATGCGTCAATGTTGTATCCGGCGTCCATGTTTGTGCTTCATAGGTTGTGACAACTTTGAGATAGTTTATAAAATATACTATTACCCAACCTGAGTTGCTCATATTAGGTAGTGAAGAGTTGTCCTTTTTAACTTGGTTTACCTTGATATGATTCTGTTGTTTTATTTGAAGTTGGTTTTGTCTTTTGAGAATACTTGATAGGGTGGAATGGAGTTATACTATAGTAAATTAGTGCTACTCCATTCTTTTCTAATTGACTAATATTTTGAAAAATTAATTATGGTTTGAATTTACTGTCATTTATGGTTTTCTAGACACACTTATACTGTGTAAACTACTTCTAACTCATTATACTCCAATATGCACTTATCATAATGACTAAACCACAATGGCTAATAGGAAAGATTATTTTTATTTTTTTTAATTTCCACTCACTCATTCATTAGCTTATTGTTTTTCTTATGGGGGGAAAACCTTAATGATTTGTTTGTCAGGGGGATTTTGGAGTGTTAGGTATATATTTTAATATATTTTTGAGATTTTTAAAAATTGATTGAATACCATGATATATGATTATATAATAATTCAATCACACTTTATTCATTTTTAGAAACATTTTATAGCTTGCTTAACTTAAAAAAGAAAAACAAGCCCTCGTCCCTTCCCCTCCAAAATCCTCCTCCCAAACAGACACTAAATAACGTTCATTTAGGAGTGGAAGGAGTAATACATTAGAAGGAAAAAAAGTGTTGTTTAAGTTTCGACTCACAAGGGAATGGGAAAGTTTCACTTAATGCAATACCAATGAGAACTTAAAAGCAAGAACATTGAATCTATTTCAACCAAGCTTACTTTTTAGGAGTTTGAACTTTGAAAACAGATGGACATAGTATTTCTAGGCAAACAATATGAATTAACAAGCAAATATTCATTTAGTTGGGGATAAATGAACTCACAATCTTGTTTTCAATAATTAAGATTACAATATCAAGTAGTTTGAGTTTCTATGTTTTTATTTATGCTTGGTTTTGTTTGCTTCTCTTTATCTCAAACTAGAGGCATATTTTTTTTAACATTCTGATCGACTAAGTCAGTTATTCCCTGGTGTTTCTGTGCCAATCAAATCCTTGATTTCCTATCATGCTATATATGAAGTTGATTTGTCTTCCTTGATAGTTTGTATTGGGGATTCCTGTGTGGTGGTCTGGAAATATGAACACTATTAAGTGATCATTGAGATGTTTTCATTGTATTAACAAGGTCCATTAATTTGCCATGAGCCATTTAAGCAGTGTGTTTGGTTTACATTCATTTGGTGCGAATTTTATCCTCCCTAAAGGAAGTATAAAGTTCCTTTCATTCATACATCATAGCCAGTTGTTTGAAATCCAAACACACACTTAAGTTTCTTCTGTCAAGTTTTTCATTCACAAATCATGTCTGTTATATTACCAACAGCTGGGTTTATCCGACTAATTTGCTCAGTATTGACATTATTTGTCAAAAAGAAAAGAGACTAAGGAAAAAATTAAATATGCTTCAGCAGATCAAGCATCGATCATCCCTTAATTGTGTTTATGTATTGATATATAAACATCACCAAATGATCATTGATATTATTCATGGTATTGGCATGGTCAATTGATTTGCAACAGGGCACTTAAGTTGTATCTATCAGGTTTTTCACTTATAAGTCATTACCTGCTGTTAGATCATTGGCAGTTGGGTTTGATTTGACTACTATATTCAGTATTGACATAGCTTATCTTAAAAAAGGGTCAAAGAAAATTGTATATTGTTCCTCTGCAAGACTTGTGCTTAAGCTGCTCAAGCATGGAGAGAGAGAAGTGTGTAAAAAATGTTGGCCTTGTATCATTGACCACTTTTTACCACTTTCCAACACAATATTTCTATTTTTGTTTCCTTATCCAATGCCCCAAGGGCACTCTTTAGCATTTCCCTATATTATATAGTCCCTATATGTTTTAACAATTTTCAGATTCTTTGATAGGCAATCCTATGGTTAGTTAGTTAGCTGGTCGGTTAGTAAGTAGGGGTTGGGATGGGGAGGTGCAAATCTTTGAAGTTCTACAATCTATGTTGTAATCCAGGATTTTTTTCTCATAAATCAACTAATTAAAAAAATACCAGTTTGAATCATAGGTCCCAGTCAATTTTTTTTGCAATGTAGTCCCTGAATGCAGCCTACAGGTTTCATTTATAATTCTGATTTAAAGGACTTTCTTTGAAAATTCCCAAAACCTACAGGAACCTGTTCACATTAATATAAAGTGATTTAATCTGAGATTTTCTGTTTGAAAAGCTTTGCAATTTCCTTGTGTTCATAGTTGAGAGAAGTATCACTTGTCATGGAAATATTTGGATCCTAATACCAAAATTGTCTCCAATTCAATGCAGGATTGTTTCTTTACCTGCCAACCTAGACTTCATGATCTTTAACCACCGAGGCAAAGTTTTTCCCCTGGAAACGGATTTGAAGCTGAAACACTGAGGATTTAAAGTAAGAACTATCAAGTGCCATTATCCCTTGAATGTGTAAGAAAAATATTGTCTCTTAATATGAAAGAATTTGTATCTGTTTGATATAACTGTCGGTTAATGTACGAAATTCTGCTGTAGCTTATCTTATTAGTAGTCAGTACTGGCCACTTGCCCTAGTAATTTTTACAGGATGTTAGTACTTGTATTATTTATGAAGAGCCAGCTTTCACTATTACCATACTTTCATAAGTGAGTTGTAAAATGCTCTTTGAATTCAATCTTACACGAGTATATAATTGGACTGTCCAAATGAAGATAAAAAATATTATCATCGAGTATATACTACCATCATTTTGAAACAGGTGGAAGACTCCTTGAGATCGATGTAGTCAGAATCCTCTCTAGTGACCATGAAATTTCATTAGGAGAGAAAGATTCATGGAATAAAATAATATTAATTGAAAATAGTAGTAGTATTTTAACCCATGAGTCTCTCCTACTGAAAATTTCCAATTACTCGAGAGGATCCCAACCTAGTCCTGTGTGGTTAGTTGCATATAATATGTCTCTCCACCATACAAGTAGGGAGAGAAAGCAAGGAGGAGCAACTTGTAGAAATCATGGTTCATTCCAGTGAATGACAGGATGAGGTGCATTTAAGATTGTTGTTGGTGTTGTGTGTATATATGACCAACTACGACCAGTGATATAACCAAAAAAGTACGTGTATTTTTTGCTCATATTAAAGGCAGGATGGAGTAGGTTTCACATAAACTTCTCTCTAACCAGATAACACAACGTGCCCAAAAGCAGGTTTCCCAATTTCACTGAAGTAGCCTAATTTTTGCAGCATTTTTGAGGATTGATTATCCTACCTGCCTACATTAATGTTTATGTGCCACTTTCCCACATCACCAAGGCTCCGCGGAGATAGTTTAAAATGAACGCAGCCGAATAAAACGAAATGGAATGAAACACATTCTATTCTATTCTGTTGTTTGGTTACTGAATGGAATGTAATGAGTTATAATTATTTTATTCTGTTTTTACCATGTTCAAATAAAAAATCATTTCATCCACCTCCTAATTAAGATGGATGGAATGGTCGAAGTGGATGGAATGAACAATTAAAGATAAAATAGTAGTTATAAATTAAGACGTTCCATTCCATCCACCTCTTAATTTGGAGGGAATGAAAAATAAGAAGAGATGATGGTATGAGACATAATACATTATACCATATTCCCTTTCACTCCATTCAATTTTTAAAAATCCAAACAATAAAAATCCTTATCTATACCATTCTATTTCATTCGATCCAAGCAAAGCTTATAATTTCTCTTGGTAGTTGGGACTTTGATTGGTGTGAATATAAAAAAATCTTGGTAACGAGTGTCTTAAAAACATTTTTTTAAGGAATCTATTAATAAAAAGTTTGTGTTGGAAATACAAGTTTTTACTTTTTTTTTTCACAAACAAGTTTTTACTTTTTTTTAACAATAATAACACAATTTTTTAATGCAAACTTACTTATTTAAATATTTTATCCAAGATCTCAAAAGACACTTGTTACATTCTTCGAAAACAAAGAATTGTTTGTGATGTCATCGTGAAAATATCATTGGCACATTGCCCAAGGCATTATAATATTGAGAAATATACATTTGTTTTATAAAAGGCCCTTTGGATTATATAAGGATTTGGATTAGACGCACTAATTGGGTCTGTGTTTTGGCCATTTGATCTGAGTTGATGGTTGAGATAGGTTAACCGTTTGAAATTGACAATTTGACAGCGTAATCTGAACTATCTGATCCTAAACAACGACCAAGATTGCCCATAGCTTATTAAAGTTGAGTGTTGCGGTAACTGCAACAGATCCCAGACCCTTAAATAATGCAGGACGAGAATATTACCACATGCAATGCAACTGGCAATATTTCTTCCTGAAAAACAAACTGGCATATCCATAATTCTTCTCACCGCCATTCATATATATACTATAACTGTCCAGTAAAATAAAACCGCAGAACATTGACAGCAGGTTCAACTTTCCTCATTAGTGAAATTATTTTCTCTTCTTTTCACTGGTTTTAAACAATCAGCTGCTTGGTACCCTGCAAAATTGGTATGCCCTCTACGTCATAAATGGAGATCGTGGCATAGAAGCAGTAAACTTAGTGAGATATGGAATGAAGAACTTTATGTTATGAAACAATACAATGTTTGTTAGTTTATATTTGTTGTGAGTTGGGCATCCTTCCATTATGAAGCACGGATATGGACACAAACACGAGACACAACACGGACACTGACGCGCTGACACAACTAATTATTTGAAAAAATCACATAATTTAGTGTAATTACAAGTGTCGGTGTCGGACACGACATGTGCCCGACACCGAAACACGTTTAATCCGAGGAGTGTCCATGCTCCATAGTCCTTTCCCTACGATTGAATAGACTAATAATTTGAACGGAATAGTACTATCGCAACAAGTGATTTGATGCTTCTGCATTCTCAAAATTGGATTAGAATCCATGACCATTAGTAAAGCTGAAAGAGAACTTTAGTATGTCACCAAATACACTTGGGTCAATATTATATATATATATATTTTATTTTATACAGTAGAAACTCTATAAATTAATAATATCAGGACCGGAGAAATTTATTAATTTAGAGAGTTATTAATTTATCGATAAATTAATAATTATTAATTTAAAGAGTTTTTAAGTAATTATACAGT
>Ga0228710_1002859_pt1 | contig 27423 bp, 17 predicted proteins | sample MedpolnodulmetaG_FD_177995 | JGI IMG/M metagenome (GOLD analysis project Ga0228710, IMG submission 177995) | Root nodule microbial communities from Medicago polymorpha collected in Santa Monica, California, United States - pink nodules | ecosystem: Host-associated > Plants > Roots > Nodule... | reverse complement strand
CTCTCGTCCCGTTTATAAATTCTTAGCTGATAGTTTATGAAACAAAATACCCGACAACCCTAGCTCAGAACGATATTGATTGTTGAACGGCTTAGAATATCGCACCAGTCCTTGTGGAGACGATAACGTAAATACTTACTTTTATTGCTACAACAGTAATCTCATGATTGTCTTCTCATTCTCCACTCAAAGGCTCCATACACCATCAACAAATAACCTCTTCACCTAAACGATCAATCACATTTCAATAAAGTTGATATTTTACACTTCTTTCACATCTCAATGTGACAAATTGTTTTCTGTCATTTCCTCCATTGTCTGATTTCCCGAATAGTAGATTCTAGCTTCCTTGCTTTATTCTGGTGAAGTAAACTTTCTTTTAGTGTTACAATTGTTTGGGGTGATCAATACAAGACGCAACTGAAGGTACAGACATGATTGATGGAAAATGGTGATTGGCCTCTAAACCATCACGGGGCCAATATAAAATCATTGTTTGTTGTCGTAGGGGTCGTGAAGGGCCACCACCGACGACCGCCTTTTATACATATTAAAACAAAGTTGGTTTGGGTAATTGGTCCTAGAATATTTTTTTTTGCAATAAGCCTAGTAAAAAACTGTTTTTGGGCTGATGTATTGTTTTTGGGCTCAATACATAAAAAAAAATGAATTTCTTTTTCCATCCTCTAAAACTTTTTCAGTTATTAAATTCGAGTGTTGGACCGTGTTTTTAACGTGTTCTAGCGCTTTTTTGAGTATATGATCCAAACTTTGTAGGACGCACGAGAAACCGGTAGAGTGCGAAAAGAAACTGTCTAAATAAAATGTTTTGGAAATAATTTAAAAATATATGTAATTTTTTTAATATGCTCTAATAGATGAATCAGATGAATACTCATCCATTTAAACTATAATAATGGATAAATTGGATGGATTCTATGTTTAATGGATGAATTAAATTTGATTTTTTTTTATAAAAAATAGTATTGTTAATGGGTCCTTTTTATCCATTCAAATCCAAAGTCAATAGTTTACTAGTTAGAAATATGAATTTGACCCATGTCAACTGGTTGGTGTGTTTTAGGTTGGATTGGACCACCAAAATTGTGGCTAAATGAAAGCCATGGACTGATCCAATATGGGTCGTTTTTCGAAAATTGATGTTCATACATTTTAAAGGGCTGAAAAACACCAGTAAATGATCGAAAAGCCCCGGCGGCAGTTAACTGTCGAGGAATGAAAGAACCGGCGGCAGTTAACTGCCGATGATTTCTTCGGCAGTTAACTCCCGACGCGATCCTGCTACAAATCTGGCAGAAGCTCTCTCATCCATTATTACTCTCATTTTACCCAAAAATTTCAAATCTCTCTCAAAATCTCTCTAAAAAACCCAACCAAATTTATTCAACAAAATCACAAGTAAGTAATCATAATGCTATTAACTTACATTTTAGTTGTTATAAATGTTTTTTTTTAGTTTTGAGTAGATTTAATTTATTTTAGTTTTTTAGTAGATTTACATGTTATAATTCATTTTTAGAGTAGATGTTAGTTGATTAATTTAGTTAAAATGTTTGCATGATGTTTATGTTATAGTTTAGAATTTTAGTGTTATTTTTGATTTTGGCGTTTTAAATTTTTTTTATTTTAGTTTTTAAGTAGATTTACATGTAAGAGTAGATATAAGTTGAATAATTTTTTTATACTTTTTGCATTTTTTTTTTTTAGAGTTTAGGGTTATTTTTATGATTTTTAGGGTTTATTATAAACAAAATGTTTGAATGAGTTTTTCATTGATTGTTTTTAATTTCTTATTGTGTAGATTTGAAACAATACCCTGGTGGATCAACGTTCAAGCACAATTCAAAGGCGGAGAACCTCAGAGGTTGAAGATTCGGTGCCTTGGTGTAATGTTAAGAGGTCTCAAGGATGACCTGAATGAATTCAACCAAGGAGTCAACCCCGGAGACACAAGGAGGGTGGAATACGTTCGGTATAAACACCCAACGCTCGACGAGGGGAGAATATCATTCAGTCGGGTGGAATTAATGAACGACGAAAACGTGACGAGCATGTTTTGGGAGCACAACAAGTTCCAGTGGATCGAGATGCGGGTAACATTGCTGAGATCAACTGAAAATATTATCAACAGTCTGATTCCGCTAGAAGATCGTGATTAGGTAGAAAATGCACCTTCCAACTACAACAATTGTCTTCATTTGAATGAGGTAATTCAAACTTGTTAAATGGCAGTTCCCAGTCATTCATCCGACATTCCTATTGTTCCTTTCAAAAAATGAAATTCTTGTTGGGCTGTTTAAATGAAGGTATTGAAGTGTCAAGGAATGCACCCCATTCTTTTGACACTCGAATACCATTATTTAAACCAAGCCTAACAAGAATTTAACCTTTTGAATGAAACAATAGAAATGCCGGATGAATGTTTGAGTCCTGCTGTTTAGCAAGTTTGAATTTACCCCATTCAGGGGTAAGACAATTGTTGTAGTTGGAAGGTACATTCCTGAATGTAATGTAATGTAATGATAGGACACTTTTAGGAACATGTATTATTGATGACCCGTCTTTTGGCAAGTGTCATGGAATGCACCTCATTCTTTATGTGATGACCCGTCTTATATGAAGGAATTTGATGTGATAATATATATAGTTTATTCTGCATAATACATGTTGCTTTGAGTGGAACAATAATTTATTTATTCACTTTTCGAATTTATTTATTCATTATGCAATTTTTATTTGAATTCATGTTAGATTTAATTAGTCTTTATTCGAATACACAATTTTTAATCGAAATTATTCAATACGCGAGTTTAATCGAAATTATTCAAAACGCGATTTTATTCAAAGTACCATAATGTCAAGCAAAATGTAGCAAAATGCGCAAGACATATAAAAAAAACATAAAAAAAATCCAAAACAATTAAGCATTAAAACCAATTACATTCAATTGTCTTCCTTGTCACACAAGTCAATCGGGTTGTCCTCGACAGTCCTTGGGGCACCTGCTTTTGGCTGAGAACCAAAATAGAATGTCCTCTCACTCCTCCTCAGCCTGGACTGGTTGTACACCAACACCTTCAAATCACTTTTTTTAACGGAACCATCACATTCGATTCCGTGCCATGTCACAGACGAGTTTGCTTTCTTCTTCCCATCACCCTCCTTTTTGTTCAACTGAACCTGATTATGATTCTGAGACATATCTACATAGAGAAATTGGTGATCAAAACCATAAAATCATAACCTAATCCTAAACTATGATCAAAACATAAAGCTAAACCTAAACCTAAACAATTCTACAACAATTCGTCAAAACCAAAACCTAACAATTCAATAAAACTTCTATAACAATTCTAACAATTCATAACAACTTAAGCCTAAACCTAAACAATTCTAACAGCAATTCTAATCTAAACCTAAACTATCATAAAATCAAAACCTAAACCTAACAATTCTAACAATTCTACAATAGTTCATCAAAACCTAAACCTAACAATTCTACAACAGTTCATCAAAACCTAAACCTAAACTATCATAAAATCAATAAAACCTCTATAATCGAAATTTAACAAAAAAAAAGCTAACAATTCAATCACAAAACAACAATGCAATAGGATTCAAAAAACTTGCTTGATTTTGTGCTTAAAATTGGATTGGAATGACTGAAAATCGCACCTAAGAGTTCCAAAACCGCAACAATGGAGTTTTAGAAACTCTTATGTCTGTTCTGTTCTTATAACAGATCATCGGCAGTTAGCTGCCAAAGTTTTCCTCAGCAGTTAACTGCCGCCGGTTCTTTAAAAATTCGGCAGTTAACTACCGCCAGAGTTTTTCGTCTTTTACATGTGTTTTTCAGCCTAACCAAATGTGTATACATCAATTTTCTTGTTTTTCATGTCTTAGGTTTACTAATTTGACAATTCTAACAATGATTGCCTTTCAAAAAAAACTCTAACAATGATTCATCCAATAGAACATTTTTCCTTCTATACATGACGAATTGTTTGAGACAATTCTTCTGGGAATCGAATGGTAAAAAAAAAAAGAGAAAATTTAATACACGTGACCGTATTTTTTTAAAATAAAAACAGTAAGCAAATGTAAGGAAAGTTTATAGACTACAGTCTAAACCAGTTATTTTAGTTAAGCTAAGCAAAATGATAATATTATATTAGTTTGTAGAACAATATATTTTATTTCGGTTATGGATCTAAGTTTGGATTTATTGGTTTTTAGTAGGTATGAACATGAGTATAGAAGTTGATATTCACACATATTTGAAATTGAGTATGGGCATTTTTCAAAAGAAAAATGCTAACAATATTCACTCTAACCTAGTTTTATTCCACATAAATTTCACCCAATACAAAAAGAGTATTGAAAAAGGACTTAGACCGTGTGTTACTTACCATTATTCCTTTCATAAATTAAAGGTACAAATTTTTTTCCATAAAGACAATCTAGTACCTTAAATTTTTCCACTATCATTGATGCATAACAAAGAAACATATAATATGGAATCATAAGAATAGAAAAATCGTAATGTAGGATCTCAATTAATTTGATAATTGTTAATTAATTTATATACCATAATCTTTTATAATAGTTGGTGAAAACTGTACATTTGAAGATTTTACACTGAGTTGTTTATTGAGCTATAGTGAAGGTTGATTGGCTTTGTGGTTATGTCAAACATTTGAGGAAAAAAAAGTTGTTAGTTAGTTTCTCTTTTCTCTTTTCTTTTTTTATGGATTTTTGGCCCCTTATTTATCCTAAAAAAAAAGTTCCAAATTTCTATTTATTAATAGTGTGTATCTAGATGCAGTTGGAGGCCTAAAAAATCAAAGATAATGGAAATGCTTGATGATTTTGAGTTATAAATTACTTTTGATAAATATAAACACATCCTTAGGCATAATGTACAAGAAAGAAAAGAATTTCCATTGAAACTTCTCCATCAATATCTAGCAACAAGTCAACAACAAAGAACCGCAATGATAGATCATGATACACTTTTTGCATCAATAACTGTTAACCATATTCTATGCTACATCTCAAATTGTCATTTTCTTTTGCTTTATCAGGCAGCATAATACATGCCAAAACATAGTTTCACACCTGAGGAACACTCAAAAAAATTCCTTAAGGATTAGCCTTTTTGACACTACGAAAAACATCTTGCATTAATCGTTCATGCTCTCTAAGCATGTCATCAATGTTGCCGCCTGCTGGCATTAATGGTCCAGAACAATGGATTCTATTTTTCTTCGGTATGTAGCCCTACAATCGCAACGAATAACAAGTCAAACGAAGAAGAAAAATAAACCTTGACCATATAAAAAACAAGAGGACAAAATTACCACCTCCGTTGCTAAATATATAATCTCATTTATTAAATCACGAGAATTAAAAAAGTTGATAACAGAGAAGAGAAAGTTGTTGTTTACCATTCCGGTGTCTCGGCCTGACATGCCCTGTTCCTTTTTAATAGAATCAGAGAAATCTATTGCTGCTTGATTCAAATGAGACCTTTGTGTCCTTAACTCTGGAATATTCTTCCTAGATGAATCTGATCTCTTACTGTGCAACGATATTGCAGAATGTGTATAGCCATTATGCACAGGTGATCTACTTGGTTCACACTTGTTGTTAGACTCTTCATCTTCCTGTGATTCATATTTAAGAGGGGACATTCTCGTATTTGACTTTCCCTGCATCAATGTTAAAAAAATCATGAGATTAAGCAAAATTGTAGTGAATAGTAATAATAATCATTAACATGTATGTTTTCTTAAAATATGTTACCGGCAACGATATATCTCCTTGAGCATTATACTCCGGTGTTTCCAATGCTTTGGTATTTCTTGCTCCCCTTGAAGCAGTTACTGGCCCATGTCCTTTAACAGCTTCTGTATTTTTTCTGATCATATCAACAAATAAATAAATTTCCATGAATTTGCACGACACTTTTAATAAAGCATCAAACTATACAAGGGAATTATTTTGGCGAAGGTTAGTAATATGAGATTTTTATAGTAGAGCATGTTTGTAGTACTTATTTAATTTAATTGTGTGACGAGGCAATATAATAAGACACTTATTTAACATTTATTTAATTGTACATAGTATATATATAGAGAGGATTTATAACAGATTTTTTTATTTTTTTTTGTATTATGTTTTTCTTTCTTGTGAGTTGTGAGGCTAAGAATTGTTTTCCAGAGGAAGGTCTTGGCTATAAGGTTGGTTGGAAGTTCATCAACCAAACTTGAGTGTTTGTGCACTTTTTAAGTGGAGTTCAAGAAAATTTATATTTAAAATTCTATGTATATTGAAATACCTTGTTGCTTCTTTATCTCGACGTTTGACATCGAACTCCTTGCTAGGTGGAAACTTTGGTAGACTTGAAGGATCACAAGGTAGAGGATCTGTAGTGAAGAACTGACAAATATCCAACACGAACATTAACAAGGTAAATAGGATATCCATAACAATTATAAGAAATAAAACACCATCAATTTTAAAGACTCCATCTTGGAGCTCATTGACAAATTCAAAATTTTGAAAAATTATGTATTTGTTTGGCAGTTTCATCAATTAAAATGGATTTAATTTATATACAGGTCATTTATCTAAGACGCGGTAAAATATCATCAGGATTTAGGTGCATGTGTAAAAAGAAACAAGTTTTATGGAAATTTGATATAGACTAATTGTCACACATACTATATGTGAAGGAAAGAAAAAAGAGAAAGAATATTGCAGAGAATTACCTCACTCTCAAGAGCAGAAGTTGCAGATCCTCGTTTTTGTGGTTCCACTGAAAGAAGCTTATCAACAAGTGCCAATGCAGTAGAAGGAAAGTGTTTAAATGCATCAGCAACTTGTCGTCTGTAAGAGTTTTGTGGTTTAAAACTTGTTGCATATGGAAGTTTTGTTCTTTGCCAATAGTCTTCAGACGGTGAACCACAAAGCTTAAAAATCTTGTGCATTTGTTCCACCTGCACAAATTAATTCATTGTCAATATCACATTATAATTTTTTCCCATGTTTAGTGGTAACGAAAGTACATCAAAATGAATTACTTCATGTATATGAGTCTATTCAGAACACGTCAAGTAAAATTACAAAACTATTAGAACAGCAAAGTCGACTCTAAACAAAACAGATAAATAAATGCACAGAAGACATAAATAATTGATCACGGAATTTGGCAAATTATGCCTATGTCTCCGATAACATAGTTGCAGTTGTAGTTTTTCTATCATGCAATACTTAGTGTTAAGACTTAAGAGCACAAAGCTGTAATTAAATACTACAATCCAAATTAAAAGTATACCCCTAAACCGTAATGTGAAGTGCTTTTCTCCCCAAAACCCCAAACCCTATTAGTCGTAAACCAGTATATGAATGGGTTATGCCTAAATGGTAGGTGCTCTCGCTCTGCTATGCTTGAGCTTCTGCCCATTTATCATTGAACATAAGTCATACTTAGCACAAACTAAATATCAATTCATATGAATGAGATCAACAATTCAAACGAAAAACATGAATGATGAATTTTCATTTTGAAGACAAATACTAGCTAGAATAGTAGCAATGCCAAACATTCAAGAATCATATTATTGGTTAATTAAAAATATATACCTCTGTTCTTCCAGGCATGATAGGCTTTCCCACCAACAATTCAGCCAGAATGCAACCAGCACTCCACAGGTCAATGGCAGCACCATAGTCAGTAGAACCTAGCAAAAGTTCAGGTGCCCTATACCAAAGTGTCACAACTCGGCTTGTCAATGGCACCTTGCTATCAGGTTCATATACAGTTGCAAGACCAAAATCTCCAATCTTAAGAGTTCCATTATTGTCAACTAGAAGATTTGAACCCTTTATGTCACGGTGCAACACACCCCTGCTATGACAATGTTCTAGCCCACATAGCAGTTGCTTCATGTAACATTTTATCTGCACAAACAATTCCATACCATAAGGCTACACAACCTTATATATATCTCTCTTAATTAAGATCATATGTTTTATTTTTAGTTTTAAACTTGTGTATATATCTAAATTATAGTCTATAGCTACAATTGTGTTCGCATTATAAAAGTTTTAGAGGTTTCGTAACTACATTGTATATGCAATGCCTACATTGGCCGCATATGCCTGAATTTGTCCGCAATATAAAGTTTGTAGCCCAACAACAAACATGACCACAATTTTGAACCATTATCCAATTTCTTATTAACATTTTAAGAAACAATAAGCATGATGTCTATATACCTGTGGTTCAGTGAACTTGACGCCAGGTCTAGCAGCTAGTCCAGCAAGGTCATGATCCATGTATTCAAAAACAAGGTACAAACTAGTTGAAGTTCTAGATGTGACAAGACCTTCGAGTTTGAGGATGTTAGGATGGTCAAGTTGACGCAAAATATAGATTTCCCTTGCCATGAAACGTACACTTTCAACATCCCCACTTGAAAACCTAACTTTCTTCAAAGCCACATATTTACCAGTTTCAAGATCACGGGCTTTATGCACACTGCTATATGCCCCTTGTCCAATCTGCACATACAACAATATTCACTTGTGTAAATCAATTATTCAAGCAAGTTACACATCCATGGTCAACCAATACTTAAAAGTCATTCGAAAGTCTAAGAATGTGTAATGTCAACTATCGAACGCAGAAGCTCACAGTCCTCCTTGATGTAATATTGGAGACAATGATCTGATCATGTCTGTTTGACAAAAACAAGAGAAAACATATATGCGTGCCTCAAAACTCGACTCATTTGTTTTCCTTTTTTTTTGTCAAACCAGGTTCGATCAAGTCACCTTCTCAAGCTCAAGGCCGAAAAGAACCATGAGCTTATACTTCTAGAAGACAATCTCGGTCATTATTTGGATTTCGAGCAATTTTCAAGTACTAGTCCACAATGGACGACCTATCAACGACAATAGAAATTGCCATCAATTTAAACTAACTAAACATTATGAAAAAAAAGAAGAGAAATAATAGAACTAACTTGGTCTAATTTTTCAAAAGAGTCGGCCCTTCTAGGAACCCAACCTTTGATAGCTTCTCCTGCAACTGAAGACAACCATAATGGCCATCCAGAATCAACATGTTGTTCTCCTGAAAAATGTTGCACACTGAGTATTCTACTCATTACTGGCTTTCTTTCATCTACGCCAGAAGTTAATGTCATACATCTTTGATGCTGGCTCTTGTTAGCAGCATTTAATTGAATGATTTTCTCTTCTGCTCTTCTAAACACTTGTGACGATGCCTTAGCCAAACGCGGTGTTGAATTACAACCATCCAAGGCAATGCCAATGGTAACCCCATTTAAATGTGTAGGAGCAACTAGTTGCACTGAAGATTTATTCCACTCACTTTCTTTCTCAAATTCAACCTTTTCTTTCTTTGATGAGTATTTTGAGCAAATGCACCCCATCTTAATGTTTATTTCAATCAAAATATGTATATTACCACTCTTTTGTGAAATTTAATTGTTGTTACAATTGATTTTTTCTTGGGAACCCAAAAGTTCCCACCTTTCTATTTCCTATGATCAAATAGGCACTGACCGCGAAAACTTGTAAGATGTGCCCTTTATTTAAGGGCAAATATTGATACCAACAAAAAATCCACCTTACAAAATCAATGTTGCAACAATATTTATCTATATGTCAATGTGACACTTTTTTAGCAAAGAAGAATCCAAGAATCGAAGGATATTGATTTGGAAACAGTTGTAGAATTTCAATAAGGACTCATGCATACACAATATGATGACATAAAATTTTGAAAATCAAAGGCTCTAAATATATAAAGGTAATATATATGAACAAGAAATATGTTTATGATCAAGAAGAACGATGAAAGAAGAGGATTAGTTTACCCCTTAATTAAGAAATTAAAGGGTTGATAATTTAATTAAAATTACAAAATAGATAATTGCTAAAATTTATTGACTTTGAGCAATGAGGGAGGGTGACAAGAATTTTTGCAATGAGCACAAAAAAAAGTCACAATCACAATTTACAAGATTTTGTTTTTCCTATTAACTCTTTTGTTTGAATCAAAGGCAAAATAAACCAATTATTTTTTAAAATTAATTGGTTGATGAATCTTGGATAGAAAGCAAAAGATGGAGATTGAAGACAAGGAGGAAGGAGGTAGGGACATAAGTGGAAATTTTTCAAAAAAAAATGAGAAAAGATTGTTTGTATTTTTGATTATGATGTGATTTGGAAGAATGGTTGGAGGGAGGGAAAGAGGATAGATTTTAGGGGGTGTGAGTGCGAAAATTGCGTAGAACCGAGTATTCTACATTTGACAACACTTTAGTACGTGTAATAATTAGCTGGAATTTGCTAAAGAAACCACTCTTACAGTTCAAATAACAAAAAGTTATTTTTTGAGTAAAATACAACCAAAACTGTTAAGAATAATTAGTTGCTAATGCTATGAACTTCCATTTCCTAAACATAGTTGCTAATTTTAACGACACCTACTTGCAGCCCAATTTAACTAATTCTAACAACACTTAGCTTGCAACCCAATTTAATCTCTTATAAAAAATAATGGAGTACTTAGATTAATCCCTAATAATGTAATAATAGAGAGATTAATTCGTCCTAAATTTAAAAATGTTAAGGACTAATTTGATTTTTCTTTTGTCTGAACTAAAACGTGAAAAATTGGTCCGAGACCCAATTACATCTTCACTCTTTTTAAATACATAGCTATGTTTTAGCTTTAAATACTCCCTACAAATGGATGGTGAGATTGAACCTTTCGGATTATTCGACTCTTGGTCTGAATACTGCGATTTAAAAAAAAAAATACATGCAATGAAGTTGTAGTTTTGAATTTGATTTACATACACAAACACAATCTGTTTTAAGTTTTTCTTACAATTTTTCACCGCTAATCATCCATAAATAACCGTTACATTTTAAAAAATGCTTGAATTTTGTTTTTTCTTTAACAAGATTTTTTTTGAAAAAATGCTTGAATTTTGTTATAACTACAGTCTTGTGTTTACATGTCCAAAAATCTTAACTGCTGGTTCAGGTATTACAAAGGAGGTTAATAACTACTACCAACTAGTTACTCTTTAAAAAAAAAAAAACTATCAATTAATTAAACTTTTTTGTGGTGGCTGGAGTTTGAACTCCAGACCTTATATATATTATATATTATCCCTATCAACTAGTTATTAAAATGACTTTTAATGTGTCGAACTATACAAAAAAAGATGTTCATAAATAAGTAATAATCTTTTTTTTTATATATATATCATCCTCAGGTTCTTATCATAAAAAAAAAATTAAAAATTATTTTGATTTTATTTATAAGAAAAAGTCACAACATTTAAAATATGTTTATTGTTTAATTTTTTTTTATCCTTACTTAATATTTTTCTTTTAATATTAAGAGAGATATTTAATATTTTAAAAATTCTTATGAAAGTATCTTTGTAAAAATATTAAAAAAAGTTATGACAACCTATGACTATGTTGGTTTTTGATAATAAGGAATAGAAGAGTGTTATTTGAACAACTTTTAATTGACAACTTATGTGGACAATCATAATTTGTAAAGAAAAAATAGGTATTACACGAAAATCAAAGCTATAGAGAGATAAGGTAAACAATAATGTGAGTATGAAAGAGAAAGTTGTAGCAAAAGTTGTCAGAAAATAAATGTTCAAATATCATTTCTCTATGAAATATATATGTGTAGGTGTCCCCTCTATGTACATTCCACAAGAAAACATAGCAAATGAGTGTAGGCAGAGAACAAAATTGATGTAGCTAGCTTGCTGGAAAATCCAACTTCCATACGTCACAAGAAGAGCTCTTTACACCTACACGTGTGCTCACACCTCTTTTCTACACTTGCATGTAACAATAATAGTAGTGTTGAGCCAAATCATTACATGTCAAAGCCACATACATATTCTTTTCCATCTTAGCTGAATTGAACTAATTCCCTCTCAAGCTGCTATGGATTTTCTGAATTTCTTGCTGAATTTGTTTGTCCCTCCAGCAAGTTTAATCACATTGGCTTTCTCATGGCCAGCACTTTGTTTCCTCAATGCTTGTGAGTGGCTCTTTAACTATAATTATGGTGAAGATATGGATAGTAAAGTTGTCATCATCACTGGAGCATCTTCTGCCATTGGAGAGGCAAGTTGCCAAAATGTTTGTATTAAAGTTTTTTATGTATCTTAGTTTTTTCATGTGTATGATTTGGAAAATGCAGCAAATTGCATATGAGTATGCAATAAGGAGAGCAAATTTAATGTTGGTGGCACGTAGAGAGCATAGGCTAATAGGAATTGCTGAGAATGCAAGGCGAATAGGAGCAAGACATGTTATGATTATGGCAGCAGATGTTGTCAAGGAAGATGATTGTAGAAGATTTGTTAATGAAACCATAAATGTCTTTGGTCGTGGTATGTTTCTTTGGATGATCATATTTGAGTTTATCTACTCATATAAACACTTGTGAGAATGTTCGGAATAGCTTATAGCTTATATGATGCAGTTGGACTTTATTTTACATTTTGTTATAAAAATAGCTTATATATAGGCACTTATATGACAGTTGGCTGTTAATTCAAACATTAAACTTATTGCACTAAGGTCTAGCTAGCTACCACCTTTCACATCATTCATATTACACATTAATTAACTAATGACCTAAGTTTATAGTGTAATTCTATACATTAGTTTGCTTGCACTTGCACATTTAAATTATGTCACCATGACTCTTTAAATTAATAAAGAAAATTTTGTTTGTGTGAGTGCAGTAGATCACCTTGTAAATACAGTAAGTTTGGGACATACATTCTACTTTGAAGAAGTTACAGACACCTCAGTTTTCCCAGTTCTCTTGGTAACAATTCCAATTGGCATATAGTTTAAATTTCATTTTTTACTTCCCTAATTCATTAAAAATTGAAGGATATAGATTGGGAAGCTACCTCCTTGATCATATAATTATGAGAGAATATGGTCTTTCAGGATATTAATTTTTGGGGGAATGTTTATCCAACGTTGGTGGCTCTTCCTTACCTTCACCAAAGCAACGGTCGTGTTATTATCAATGCATCGGTTGAAAGTTGGTTACCTTTGCCAAGGATGAGTTTATTTGGTGTAAGCATTTGATATTAATTCTGTGTTTTATTAATGAATGTTTCTTTTAGTTTCTTCAAACTAAGCAAGGTGTTATGTTAATTTAATTTCGCTGTTCTGTTTGGTTATGATTCTCTAAATATATTATGTGCATGTAATGTAAGGCTGCAAAGGCAGCATTAGTAAACTTCTATGAGACGCTGCGATTTGAATTGAAAGACGAGGTTGGAGTAACGATAGCAACACACGGTTGGATTGGAAGTGAAATGACGAGAGGCAAGTTCATGCTAGAGGAGGGGGCTGACATGCAGTGGAAGGAAGAAAGAGAAGTAAGTCCTTGCTACAAATTGCATTTGCACTTCTACACTATACTTATAGTCAATTGGACATGGTTGGTATTGGAAAAATGAACTTTATAATGAATGACAACAACAATAACACATTTTTGCTATATATTCATAACAATTAACATTTAATGTTGGATACTTCAAAATTTGAAAGGTGCTAAATAAAAAAATTATAGATAGAATTGTGTCATGTGACGCAACATGAATAAGCGAACTGTGTTTTATCAATAGAATGATAAACCATGTAACTATGAATAAAATTAGGCGTGTTATGATCTTGTTTCTCTGGACTTAAATATAAGCAAAAAGTACATGTATGTGGTCTACATTTTTAGACATGATACATGTATTTTTTTGCTTACATTTAAGTCTGAAGTAGTATATACTAATTTGATTTGTGATGATTGATTGATGAATTTAGATGCATGTGAGTGGTGAAGCAGTAGAAGAATTTGCAAGGTTGATTGTAAGTGGGGCATGTAGAGGAGATGCATATGTGAAGTTTCCTAGTTGGTATGATGTATTCTTGTTGTATAGGGTTTTTGCTCCAAATGTTCTCAATTGGGCATTTAGGCTTCTTATTTCCCCACAAGGGACAAGGAGAGTTTCTTCTTATTTAGGGACAGGAAGATCCCTTGACACTGTCCCTGGGGGTATGGGAAAACCTATGTTGGAGGGAAATTCTCCTAGACATCACACAGGCATGGTTCCACTTACATTCTCTGGCCACTGAGTCACCAGATGCAACAAAAGATGGATTGAGTTGAATGAAGACATCTGCATTTGTGCTAGATACTTTTGTTTTTTCACCTGTATTAAGTAATGTTGCATTCTTGCTAGAGTCATGCCTTGTGGACCTATAATGTCATGTGGTCAGTTTTCATACTTGTGTTAAAATTGAAAATAAGCTTGTACTGAATACCAAAAATCTCTCTTTGGATGAATAGCTTTTTGTTTGCTTGTGTGATTTTAATAACTCTCGTAAGTGTTTTTGTCAAAATGTTGAGTTTCTCATTGTTTTTTATCGAACCAACATCAATCAAGTCATACTCTCACCATGCGAACAAAAAAAATCGTTAACTAAAGTGTGACATTAATCATCATGAGAATTATGAACGACTTTTAACGTCAAAGTGAGCCAATGCCAACTTGCCCTAATCTATATTGTGAAAAAGATGAGCCTATTATATTTTTGTTAGAAAAGTAAAATTAACACAAATTTAATAAATGAAAAGAGAGAATGTTTTGACAAAAGTAAAAGACATGACATTTCCAAGTTCCTTTCATGTTTTAACAAATCAGGTCTCAAGTACATTTTATTTTTATAAATATAAGCTAATCATATCTTTTTAAATTTGTATTCACATGTTAAATGACATAAATCTTACATTTCTGTAAAAACAAAAGATAAACAACCATAATTTTTCGCATTGGCATCATTATTTTGAAATTTTATAAATTAATAAATATATCAAAGAAGCATTCTATTCACGTATGTAAATACAAACTTCTATCTCCATCCTGTTTAAACTTTTGAAGAGATTGAATTGTTTGGTCTTGTCCTATCAATTATACCTACATCGTCATTTTTCTTCACACTCATAATTTTCACGTAGCTCTCCACTTGTGTTTTCTTTTCACTTGACTATCTTCTCTAAATTTATCCCCTATAAATTGTCACTTTTTACAATTTCACTTCTTACCATTTCATTTTTCACTCATTTTATTTTTTCTTTATAGAGAATGTGTGTGTTTAATCTCCTAAAAGATAAGTAAGTATTTGACTGACAAAACATTTTAATTAGAATACTTTGACAGTGTAAATAAGTTTACACTGTCAACCAATTAAAACCATTCATTAAGACACATTAGCTTAATGTTAAAAAAAGAAAAAATCAAATAAAATCTAAAGTAATAAATGTCATATCCCATCTTCATTGTCTTTGGTCTATGGTAAATATCAACTGTATTATGTTCAATGTACAGAGTGTAATTTGAAGAAAACTTCATTTCACTTCATCTTCATTCATACGAGAAAGAAACAACAACTTAAAAACTTATTTTCTATTGACATGAATGTTATGGTGAAGACACATATATTATTATTTTTTGGATTACTGAGACAAAATTTGGTTAAACCAATTCTTATCAATTATATGGTCCATTTCATCAACTTTTATCAATCTTACATAAACATTTTTTTAACGATTCAACAAAGCCTGAAATTAAAAATAAATTATCCATAAAAAAATTAAACAAAACTCACAACCCCTTTTTGTTTCTTTCAACAATATTCAATAGGAAACAAGCATCTCAAGAACACATATTTAAAAAAAATAACATTTTTCAATAATTTTTTTTATTCCATTTGCAACAATAAATAAATTTTGTCCAAAAAATCATTTAATCACGAAGAAAGAAACAAATTGAAAAGAATAGTTATATGAGTTTAGAAACATGGGATATGACATTAATTAATTCAGATTTTATTTGATTGTTCCCTTTTTAACACTTAAGCTTATGTGTATTAAAAAATGATTTTGGTTGGTTGACATTGTAAAGAAATTTTAAATTGTCAGAGTATTCCAATTAAATTCAACAAAACTTTTATACTTGAATAATGTTTTCTCAAACCGATCAATTGAGCTCTAAAGATTAATCACACCAAATAAAAGGACAAATTGTTTAGGTGAGCCATTTATGTAAGAAACAGAACAAATTTTAATTAGGGTTAATAGTGTTTTACCTCCATGTAATATAAAACATTTTTGGTTTTACTCTTTGCAATTTTTTTTTTGAATTTGGTCCTTGTAAAATAAATATTCTTCACAATTGCCCCTTATGTCTTTTGACTCAGCAGAATCTATGATGTGACACTGACATGAAATTTCTTTTTTATTTTTTATTTTTTTCATTTATCCACCTGTGTAATTGTTTGACACCTAATTATCTAATTTAATAAAAAAACATGAAAAATGGTAAAATTATTTTTCCAGAAACCCTTCTCATTTCTCTCTCTCTCGGTCCCCCTCTCTTCTCTTCTTTACTTCTTTTCTTCTCTTCCTCTCTCTCTTGAGACCGAAACCCAGAAATTGCTCTCTTTTCTTAATTTGACCCTTTTTTATTTTTTTCTCCCCTTTTTATCATCAATCTTTCTCCATCTCATTTTGTTTGATGTGATGTTGTTGTTTTCTCCATAACCCAGATTCTCTCTTGCTCAATTTCTCTCACCGTTAACAATGCGGTGGTGGTGATGGACGATTTGGAGAAGACGACGGTGATGACGGCATGATGGTGGTGGTGGTGGGGGACGTGAGATGATGATGAGTTCTCCATAGAAATCTTTCTCTGAATCAACATCTCTCTCAGATCTGAACTTCCTTTCCTTCTTTCTCCTTTTTCTATGGGTTTCCTTCTTCCAACTAAATTCCATTGAAGGGATTTACAGCTACACATCCCATTTAATTTTTACTGTCGTTTTTCATAGTGAAATTTGAGTGATAATATTGTTCTGTGCATTTGAAAAGTTTTTACAAATGGGTTTGTTGTTGTCGAATTGGATTTCCAGAAGAATGGATTTTAGATTTTGTTAATGAATTTTGTTTTTTTTGATGGAGATAGTGTGAATGCTTGGGTTTTAATTGTGTGAATGGCCGATGGTGAATTTAAGGATTGAATTTAATGCTTGGATTTTGTTTTTTGTTGATGGAGATAATTTGATGATGAATGTAAAGAATATGTTGATTATCAAAGAGGAAGGGATGAAGATGAATGGTGTTTTTAATTTTGATTTTTAAAATTATTATTAATTAATAAAAGAAGCAAGTGTAAAAAAATTAAATAAAAAATAATTAAAAATGCCAAATAAGTGTGCCATGTCATCCATTTTACACAGTCCTAGGTGAATCAACGTGCCACATCAGTTTAAGTGCACAGTCATATGCGTCAGGATCCAAAATCAAAGAATCTTACTTTTACAAGGACCGAATCCAATTTTTTAAACACTATTAATCATTTTAATTAATTTCCGACCTAATTTTAAAATAGCAAAAGTCTCTTTAGTGTTAACACCTAGTAAATAGTAATGTTTCCTCAAAACCCATAAACCTCTATCTTTGTTTAGTTTATGAATGAAAGCAAGTGAGAGGAAAAGGAGTTTTAATGGAAGTCAAGAGTTTGAACTTGGTAAATCTATTGCAATCTTGCATAACAAACAAATCACTATCTTCCGCCAAAATCATCCACGCTCGAATCTTCCGTTTCGCCCTTTTCTCCGACACATTTCTCTGTAACCACCTCATAGAACTCTACTCAAAATGCAATCAGATCACTTCCGCACACCATGTGTTCGACAAAATTCCCCACAAAAACATCTTCTCCTATAACGCCATTTTATCCGCATTTTGCAAATCCAACAACTTGCAAAATGCTTGTCGTTTGTTTCTTCAAATGCCAGAAAGAAACACAGTTTCTTTGAACACTATAATCACCACCATGGTGAAAAATGGATATGAAAGACAAGCATTGGATACTTATGATTCGATGATGGTATATGAGTCGGTTAAAGTTAAACCTTCGCATATAACGTTTGCTACTGTTTTTAGTGCTTGTGGTGGTTTAAAAGATGTAAATTGTGGTAGAAGAAATCATGGGTTGGTGTTAAAAGTTGGTTTTGATAGTAATATTTATGTGGGTAATGCTCTTTTGTGTATGTATGCGAAATGTGGATTAAATGAGGATGCTTTTCGTGTTTTTGAGGAGATTGGTGAACCGAATGAGGTTACTTTTACTACGATGATGGGTGGATTATCGCAAACAAATCAAGTTAAAGAAGCTTTGGAGTTGTTTAGACTTATGTTGAGAAAAGGGATTCATGTTGATCCTGTTTCGTTGTCTACTATCTTGGGTATTTGTGCAAAAGGAGTGTCTTTTGGTGTTAGTGATGATAGTTGTGGTTTATCGACTAATGCACAAGGAAAACAGATACATACTCTTGCGGTTAAACATGGGTTTGAGAGAGATCTTCATTTGAGTAATTCTTTGCTTGATATGTATGCTAAAACTGGGGATATGGATAGCGCTGAAAATGTTTTTGAAAATTTGGATAAGCACAGCGTTGTTTCTTGGAATATAATGATATCTGGGTATGGGAACAGATGCGACAGTGAGAAAGCTCTCGATTGTTTTCAAAGGATGCAGTGTTGTGGATATGAACCAGATGATGTTACTTATATTAATATGCTGACAGCGTGTGTTAAATCTGGGGACGTTAAAGTTGGGCGTCAAATATTTGACTTCATGTCGAGCCCAAGTTTGATTTCATGGAATGCCATTCTTTCGGGTTATAACCAGAGTGAAGATCATGGAGAGGCAGTTGAACTGTTTAGAAAGATGCAGTTTCAATGGCAGAATCCTGATAGGACTACTTTGGCCATTATTCTTAGTTCATGTGCTGAATTGGGACTTCTTGATGCTGGAAAACAGGTTCATGCTGTTTCTCAAAAGCTTGGATTTTATGATGATGTGTATGTTGCAAGTAGCCTTATTAATGTGTACTCGAAATGTGGGAAAATGGAGGTGTCTGAGCATGTATTCAGTAAACTGTCTGAACTAGACGTTGTTTGTTGGAACTCAATGATAGCAGGGTTCTCAATCAATTCTCTCGAACAAGATGCTTTGGCTTTTTTTAAACGGATGAGACAATTTGGCTTCTTTCCTTCCGAGTTTTCTTTTGCTACCATAGCAAGCTCTTGTGCGAAACTTTCCTCCTTGTTTCAAGGACAACAAATCCATGCTCAAATTATAAAAGATGGTTATGTAGACGGTGTATTTGTGGGGAGTTCTCTCGTAGAAATGTATTGTAAATGTGGGGATGTAGGTGCAGCCAGATGTTATTTTGATATGATGTCTGGTAAAAATATTGTTACTTGGAATGAAATGATACACGGTTATGCACGTAATGGTTATGGTCTTGAAGCTGTATCCCTTTATAAGGACATGATTTCATCTGGTGAAAAACCTGATGATATTACTTTTGTTGCTGTATTAACTGCTTGTAGCCACTCGGCATTGGTAGATGAAGGGGTTGAAATATTCAGTTCAATGCTACAAAAATTCGAAGTGGTGCCAAAGTTGGATCATTATACTTGCATCATAGATTGTCTGGGCCGAGCAGGGAGGTTTAATGAAGTGGAAGTTATTCTAGATACCATGCCGTATAAAGACGACACAATTGTATGGGAGGTTGTGTTAAGCTCATGCCGTGTTCATGCTAATGTGAGCTTAGCAAAAAGAACAGCTGAGGAACTCCATCGACTGAACCCACGAAATTCTGCGCCTTATGTGCTTCTTGCCAACATGTATTCTTCTATGGGAAGATGGGATGATGCACAGGTTGTTAGAGATCTTATGAGTGATAACCAGATACATAAGGATCCTGGTTATAGCTGGAGTGAGTTCAGGTATGATGTGCAAAGCATCATGTAAAGCAAACAACAGTTTTTTCTTGCCTGGAGATAAACTCAATTCTATAAGATCTCATTAATTTCTACAAAGGGTGCTGTGCTCTCAAACCACATCTACGGAGAGAATTTATACGGTTCTAAATTTGTATATCTCCTTGAAGATGGTTAATAATTGTCCTGAAGGTACTTTAGTAAGTACCGTCTGAAATCCAACTCACTGACTGCTTACTAAAGTGGAGTTTCATGCCATATGTATCACTATACTTGTATCATACATTGTTTGAAGCTGAGCAAAACAGGGCAGTTTCATGAAATTAGAAGTCATTCAAGATTATGGGAGGTTGTGTTATGATCGTGCTGTATTCATGCTAACTTGAGCTTAGCAAAAAGATAAAACGAGTTTTTTTGCCAAAATGTATTCTTGTTTGGGAAATTTGGATGATGCACAATTTGTTAGAGATCTTATGAGTGATAAACAGTTCTATAAGGGTCCCTCGCTATCCATTGTGTAAAACAAACAATAATGATGTATTGCTTGGCTATAAACTCAATTATAGAAGATCACAGTAATTTATATAGTATGAGTGTGAGCTCTCAAACCGTCTCTGCTGAGAACTTAAGGAGATAGGCTCTAAACCAAACCAAACCGAATATCATCGGTTTAGTTTGGTTCGCTTCTACTTTTGAAAAACACTGAAAATCGAATCAAATTGAGCAGATCACATCATATTGCAATTTTTGTACAATATTAATTTACGTAATACTTGTTGGTCAAATTTTTTTTACGTAATACTTAGCATAATTATTATTTAATAATTTTAAAAATATTAATAAATAAGAAATATTTATCATACAATTTTTTTACCAGCAAGCAACAATTTTTGTTTCTTCTTTTTTTGGTGATTGTGAAAAATATTAATTGATGCCATATCAATATTTTTCTGGAATTGTTTCATATTGAATCAAAATTTAATATAAGGAAATTTTTATAAATAATTCTAAAGAATATTCTTCTACCCTAAATAATATTCTACAATGGATGTATTTTAAAATCACAAGTTCGAAATTTTTCAGTAGTTTTTCATTCCAATACAGATACTCTACCATTGTCACCAACAGTCTACCAAATTTTTCTGTAGTACTAATATCACCAAATGACTCTTTCTTCTTTACATAATCTACTATTTTATTGTTTGCTTTGTGGCTTATTAATCCTTAGGTACGTTCTTTTTGTTAATGGCATTGGATGCATTGATCCTATTTTTAGGTCTTCCAACTATGATTTATAGGTTTGTGGTTTTACTTTGCTAAAAATAAAGCTTGTGGTTTTATTTATTTATGACAATTAATATGTTTTTATACTATTTACTTTTGATATTTATGACTTCTAGCTTTCTACTACCAAACATTTATAATCTTTTACGAAGAGTTTTAATGGTCATGAATAACAATGTAATGTCTTCAAGATATATGAATATAATAATTTTTTAAAGAATTGGTTTTGTCATGTAAAGTGCGACATATTCCTCGCAAGATGAATTATGCTCAGATGCCTATGCAAAGTTTGATCGTAATTTACCGGCTCAGTCTAGGGTGGAAGACCTTGATAGGTCTCCTGCTGTGAGTGAGTGAATGAAACAAATATTTTTTTTGTTGTACAAAGAATGAAACAAATTTTAACCATTAGATCGTGAAGTTATATGATTCTTAGTATACACCAACGACACCCAATACTTTTTATTTTACTGTCACTTTTTCTATTCTCTTTCCTCTTCATCCCATCCACCTTTCTTTATTGCAGATCTCAACCATCTCCTTGCCATTACAGTCATTTACATGTTTTTCCTCTATGTTTCTTTCTTCCTTCATCACTCTGTGTACTTATATTGAACTAATTGTCCACATATCTCTTGAAAAATAAATGTTCAGATTTGGCATGAAATTAACAGTGATATTCAAATTTTCATATCTATTTATTATAAGAAAAGATTTCAGATTAACCCATTGAATAATAAGATTCATGCTTTTATAAAACAAGTAACAAATCAACAAGAGGGTTCACAATAAAAGAGTTCAATTTACTTCTTCCCACACTTTTTGATGTGGACTTTCGCTGCTGGAAGAGGCTGTCTCTACCTCGTCCTCTATTTAATTGAGTCCTTGTCACTGCACATCAATAAAGCAAGCTCCTTCGTTGGTGGTTTCTGTAGATCTGAATTGTTTGAGAGAAAAAGATAGAACCAGAAATAGTGGATAGAAGAGAGAAAATATTGGGTGTTGACAACATATAATAAGATCCATAAAATTTTATAATGCAAACGTTAAGAAATTTTTCTCTAACCATCTTTCAAAAAAAAAAAAAAACTCTAACTTGCTCACAGTAGGAGACCTATTGAGGTCTCTCACCCTAGACATGGCCCGTCTAATCATATATATTTTTACCATTATATTCCTAACTCTGTCTCTTGTACCTTGTTGTTAGATAAGAGTTGGTTGACTGTGGTAGTTACTTTTCTTTTACAGCCTTCTGTTTGAAACTTGTCCCTTTTTGAGAAGAAAAAAAAAAGACACGTGGATTTTATTTGGTTAGGTGCTTTTTCTTGACCCAACAAATACATCTATTACAATAAGGTAAATGCAAATGAGTATTCTCATAACATTTTTTAAGGATTTTAAATAATAATTTCTTATTAAAATTTGTGTATTCGACGCGTTGAAAAATTTAATTTTTAAATTTAAAATTCTTAAAGAGTATCCGATGCACTTGTTAACATGACTGAATTCAATGCATGATTTGATATTATGTTAATTGAGCATATTTATATTCACATTTTTAGAAATTATTTTAATTCGTGGGATGTTACCATTCACATTTTGGTCAAAAAAATAAAGATGATTCCAAATTTGTTACGAAAAAAGATTCCAAAAATAAGAAATATGGCCATATTTTAAAAAGAAATTCCAAAATTAAAATGATACAAATATCTCGATAATTTAAAAGTTACTCTACACATATGATTTTTTTTTTTTTTAAGGATACACATATGATTATTGTTGTCGATTATTTGAAATAATAATATTATGTTGTTGTTGCAACAGAGGAGAACAATAATCGACAACAACATAATATTTTTTTTCTTTTGGTAGTGGTTGGAGTTTGAACCGCAGACCTTCCATATTTTATGCATTGTTCCAACCAACTGAGGTAAGCTCACGGGGACAACAACATAATATTATTATTTCAATTAAATGCTTAATTTCTTTTACTATTTACTCAATTAATTTATACACTTGATAAAAATAAAAATAAAGATAAAGATAATAGGCTTATATGTTCAAAATTTATTTTATTTTAAATTTGCTTAAAATTTATTTACATATAATGGGTAAATATCAACCGAGTCTAGATGAACCACCCTTTGATTGCCACATGTCACCAACTCATCATACTAGTTAAATACAGATATAGATTTAGGAATTTTTTTTAGGGGAATATGTAGATTTGGATGAATCATATATATGAATCATATTTTTTTTAGGGATATATGAATCATAATTAAAAGTATTATAAAAAAAAGGTAGTAGACTTTTTTTTCTTCATATATATCGAGGTTTTAAGTGATACATTGTATATTTCATAATATTGAAAAATGCAATGGATAATTTTTTTTAATCCAAATGGATAACTCCTAATAATTTCATTATAGGAAAAAGGTAAAGTGATCCATTGTATTTCACAAAAAATAACAAAATTTATTAAAAAAAAACCTTAAATGACTATTAAAAAATTGAAGCTAGTAGAATTATTTGCCTATATATCAAGGTTCTAAGACAAAGAAAAACTATTGAATATAACAAAAAACAAGTTTGAAATATGGAGGGTATTATCAAGTGCAATGCCAACTATGTTCCTCTCACTCCAATAAGCTTTTTGGAGCGTTCAGCCATTGTTTACAGTGACAAAGTCTCTATCATCTACGGTGATGTGACTTACACGTGGTCTCAGACTCATCAACGATGCATCAAACTTGCTTCTTCAATTTCTCAACTTGGTGTTTCTTCTAATGATGTGGTTTGTTTTTCATATCCATTTTCTTACATTTTTTCTTTGTCAATATTCATCAATGTTTAATTTGTAATTGACTATGATGTAGCTGCATGGGTAGCAATTGAATCAAATTATTTATCATTCATTTTAACTAAAAATTCATCAACTTATCCATCATGCAATAAACTTGTTAATAGATTGGATTTAATTCATCTATTTAACAATAAACATCCTTTAAAAAAATTATTTTATTTAAAAATTAATTTTGTTAATAAATGGATTGAATTTTTTAAAAGAAATTCACTAAACTAATGGATTGTTTTCATCCATCAATTCCAATTCATCTAACCTCTCAATTTTGCCACATGTAGCTATGTATTAAATTGTATCCTAGTCATCTCTATTGGATTTAAATTTATTTATGAAATTATTATAATTATAATTTGGTCTGAAATTCCTTGTTGATGATTTGTGTTTGTTGTGAATTTGCACTTATTTGGGCAGGTTGCTGTGCTTGCTCATAATATTCCAGCCACATATGAGCTACAATTTGCTGTTCCAATGTCAGGAGCTGTTCTCTGCACCCTCAATACTCATCAAGATTCATCAATGATTTCATTGCTATTAAATCATTGTGATGCCAAAATTCTTTTTGTTGATCATCAATTACTTGATATTGCCAAGGGAGCAATTGAAATCCTTTCAAAATCAACAACCAAGCTTCCAATCTTGGTCTTAATTTTGGACTCTGATGAGAACACTTCTGTCTCATCCAACACATTGATCTATGAGAATCTTATAGCTGAAGGGAAACTTGATTTTGAGGTGAGGAGACCAAAGGATGAATGTGATACAATTTCAATCAGTTACACTTCTGGAACCACATCAACTTCTAAGGGTGTAATCTTTAGCCATAGAGGTGCTTATCTTAATTCTTTGGCTACAATTATTATTAATGAAATGAAATCCACATCGGTGTATTTATGGTGTGTTCCCATGTATCATTGCAATGGATGGTGTGTCCCTTGGAGTATTGCTGCTCAAGGTGGTACAAATGTTTGCCTAAGAAATGTAACTGATAAAGATATATTTGACAATATCTTTAAGCACAATGTAACTCACATGGGAGGAGCACCAGCACTTCTGAACATGTTAATAAATTCACCAATTAGGAAGCCGCTTACCGGGAAGGTGGTAGTGATGAGTGGCGGTGCTCCACCGCCACCAGATATTTTTTCTAGTGCGAAAGAACTGGGATTTGATGTAACTCATGCATATGGTATGACTGAAACTTATGGTCCTGCTTCAATTTGCACATGGAAGCCAGAATGGGCTAGTCTGCCTCCAGACGCGCAGGCGAAAATGAGGGTACGTCAAGGAGTACAACATCTTGGAATGGAAGAACTTGATATAAAAGATCCTGTCACAATGAAGAGTGTACCGGCTGATGCAAAAACCATTGGCGAGGTGATGTTTAGGGGAAACAATGTGATGAATGGATATCTCAAGGATTTGAAAGCAACACAAGATGCATTTGAAGGTGGATGGTTTAGGACAGGTGACATGGGAGTAAAGCATGCTGATGGTTACATAGAAGTTACTGATCGCGCAACGGATGTTATCATATCCGGGGGTGAAAACATTAGCACAATTCAGTTGGAGGGTGTGATTTTTAGCCATCCAGCAGTTTTTGAGGCTGCTGTGGTTGGAAGACCAGATGAATATTGGGGAGAGACACCTTGTGCATTTGTGAAACTGAAGGAAGGGTACAATGCTACAGAAGAGGAGATAATACAATTTTGTCAGAAACATTTGCCTAGTTTTATGGCTCCTCAAACTGTTGTGTTTGGTGATCTACCAAAGACATCAACTGGAAAGACACAGAAATATGTTCTGAGAGGGAAGGCAAAGGCTATGGGAAGCTAGTATAAGAAGAAAACATTAGCTGATTGTAATGTATTTCTAGGAAAGTAATGTAAAATAAATTTGAATAAATAATATTCTTTAATGTTATGTGATTTCATGTTACTAGGTACTTTCAATTATTATATGAACAATTGTAAAAATGTGTACTTGAGCATGTGAATTTGCTTAGCATGAAGAAAACATCAAATGAATTATACTTTGATCTTCTTTTCTTTTTTCTAGTGGGAGTTCAACGTCTAGATTTTTAAACAACTGTTATCTTATAGTTATAGCCTTGCTAAACATATTTTTTAGGGAGGAAGAAAGAACTTTGATTGTGAGTTGTGACTAAACACTTGAGTAGAAATTATTCTCATATTATACTCAATAAGTTAAATTTGTAAAAAAATTTCAAATCGTTCATTGGAGAGCCTATGTCCAAGTTAGGATGCGTTTTTTTGAATGGTTTGAATGATGGGTGAAAATGAAGAGTACAAACTCCTCCGACTCAGATTCCCTGCAATCAAATAATCCTAAATTCACACAATTGAATAATGAAGGGTGCAATTTTATCCGACTCATATTTGATGGGGTAAATCCGCAAGTGCACGGTTTACCGAAGTAATAAAAAGAGAGTATTGTTCCAACAGAGAGTTGTTTAATTTAATTAACTTTTATGAATGTTTAGAAGAAAGTATAGTTGAAAAGTTGGGATTTTTAGCGGTTGAAAATAATAATAAAAAGGCACCTTGAGATTATTGGTTCATCTTGATGACAAACCCTTCACAAACCAATCTCTAAACCTAGAACTTTATGTTGGACCCACTTTCTAAAGACAAGTTTCTCTTAAGCCAATCTCCTTTCGATTTCAGTGAGTGTGTTTCTCTAGCAACTACGCCTATTCTCATGGTTGATTGCTATTGGAATCCTTGAAGAACGAAACTTTATTTGTCTTAAGGTTTGCTAGACTATTCTCATGTTTCACAATCTTGTCTAATTTCACTTGTTTCAATATCAAAACTTCTTCTTTCGATGCTTCACTTTGATATTTGTGATGATGAATTAACAAGTACTAACCCTTCGTTGTCGCATTATGAGTTTGATACTTGTTAATTCATTATAAAAACGATGAAATTAGATTAGAAAGTAGATTTACATAAAATTAGGGTTCGAGGCTTGGTTTGATTAGGATTATGAAATTAGACTCATCCAACAATCCCAAGACAAGAAGAGTCTACTCACTCATGTTCATCGTAGACATAGAAGAGAAAAAGGAGAAGAACATGAAATAAAATAATAAAAAGAAGAACTTTTATTAAGAGAAAACAATTGTCACTATTGAATTCCAAGAACAAAAGATGATTGTACAAGAATGATGGTTGCTCTATTTATAGTCTAACAATGACTTAAGCCCTAAGAAATAAATCACTAAAGTGTTGCACAAGAAACCACGGGCTTTAGGTCAAAATTAAACTAATAG
>Ga0228710_1002858_pt1 | contig 27432 bp, 20 predicted proteins | sample MedpolnodulmetaG_FD_177995 | JGI IMG/M metagenome (GOLD analysis project Ga0228710, IMG submission 177995) | Root nodule microbial communities from Medicago polymorpha collected in Santa Monica, California, United States - pink nodules | ecosystem: Host-associated > Plants > Roots > Nodule... | reverse complement strand
AAAATAGAACATACACATTAGTAGTGTTTAAATAGTGGTATTTAATTTTAAATACCTGATAATGATGAAAATAATAATAATTATTATTATTTATTCATGGATATCACTTCCCATGATTTTAGGTTATATTTGTTGTGATAAGATTGAGAATCCAACTGAATTTCCTATCTTTCCTTCGTTAGTGAGTTTGTTTCTTTCTTTTTGAACTTATCTAATTAGTTTGTTACTTGAGCTGATCTGTGGGTTGCTTAATTTTTAAGTTTACTTAATCATTAAGTTTCTCCAAATTAGTTACAATCTCTCTCTATTAATAGAGAGTTCACACAGTGCATTCAAAACACTGAAATTCACAGTTGATGTTTCCTGTGTTTTTCCTCTCTTCTCCCTCCTTCGACTTGTGTTGACAAGTCCTTCTCCTTTTTCTACTCCTTTCTGTCCCTTCGGAATTAAGAGTGTTCTTAAGACCTTATAGTCCCTTGTCGGTATATTGTCCCTTCGGAATCAAGAATGGTCTTAAGAGCATAGTCCCTTCGATAATTCTTTCCCTTTGGAATAAATAATATATTAAGATCATAGTCCATTTTCAGTATAATAAGAATGATCTTAAACATATATATATATATATATATTCTTCTTCAATTCATGGAGAAGTTAGATGTTAGAATGGTCGTAGCACCATATTTGAGTGGTTGAAATAGCATATTGATATTTGGAGAAGTTAAAAAAACTAGAATGGTGATAACACCATATTTGAGTGGTCTCAACACCATAATAGAGTGGTTATAGTACCATATTGGTTTCAGTATTAAAAGATTGGTCTTAGTACCATATTGAAGGTGTAATTCTTGAACGGTTTTCTACAGTGCAGTAGTTAATCGCACAGTTGTAGCTGGGCTTGTTTTATCTTGGAGGCGACGTGGTTGATAGTCTGCCTTGCACAATTTTGGGCAGTGCCATGAAACGTTTTAAAGAGAGCGACCTGGTCGTGACTCAACCTAGTAACAACTTTGGTAGATAATAGAATTTGGAAATCCAAATACAACAGTTTGGAAATCCAAAAACAACACCTATGATTACTGATCACAAATTTCATCTTGGTTTTGGAAGAGTATTGGTATTTCAAAGTTTTGTGTCAATGAAAGAAGTCCCTTGATTTTGAATTTATGAGCGCTTTGAGTTACCGTCTGAGTTGTGTTTGGATTTCTTTCGAGACAAATGCAGTCTGCCTAATTACATATTTCCTTCCTCTGTTGTTTTTATTTCTTGCATTTTGTTTCTGATGGTTTTGGTCTAGTCCCCCCTCTTTGTATATACTTTCGTTTTCCCCCTTTTTTTAATAAAAAATTGAGTTTAGCAGCATAGGATACAGGTTCCTTGAAATGACAACTTAGTTGGGATGTCGGTGTAATTCTATTATCATTTAGTACATTAACTTTCTAATGGTTTCAGAAATTCTATTAAAACTCCACATCCAGCTAAATATCAAATTCAACCATTATGAATTAGGCGAATTCTTTCGTATTATGAAGCTTTGAAGTTTTGTAGGAGATTGATACCAGTAAGCAAAATATATCAAAATTTAAATTTACTTTAAAATAATTAAATATAAGAAACGTTAATATGATGTTAAATGATGGGTTCGTAACCTACAAAACATTAGGGAACTAGAATGTTCACCAAACAAGAAAAACTTAAAGGAAGTTCCAAATTGGTCCCCAACACAAAATAATAGGTCTAGGTCTCTAACAAAATAAATATACCAATTTGATTCTTATAATTTCACATGTAATTAAAAAATCAATTATATTTAGAGTATATAATACATCAATTTTAAATATAATAAATGGGAAAATTCTTTTGCCTGCGCAACACCGATTCTCAATCTAGTTACATCTATTTTCAAGAATAATTAATTTTCTGATCAAAAAATTTTGAATTCAAATTTGATATTGAATCAATTAAATAATTTCAAATTTATATATATCTAAATGAGTAATTAAAAATATCAAAAAATAGGAATAATGCGAAATCTATTAGATATTTGCATAATAATTCTACAAGTGGAGATATTTTCAGAGGTAAGTTCTATGTCAAGGAAAATGAAAATACAAAGACGATAAATTATAAATATCTGCATATGGAAAACAAATATGTCATGAACTTTGACACAAATATATATGGATGTCAATTTGTCCATATAAATGGTCATATATATGGCTACTACTCCATTTGTATCACACAAGTAGAAACTTTAGCTCTGGGCGTACAAGTGATAAGTCACAATTTATGTGGTTTTTAAGTGTTTATTTCAATAGAATTTTGTATGTTTTTGTTACTTTATAGAACTATTTTACTTCAATTGTTTGTGTTTTAATTTCAGGTAAAAATAAATGAAGAACAATGATTATCGACCAAGTCAAATGTTAAAGGCCAAGAAAAAGCTAAAAAAATCATGATCCTAGGCCATTTTCATCGCGCACGGTTGTGCCTCACTTTGCACTGACCGTGCGCCCCTGTCCCTCAGACCGTGCGAGCAAATGCCGAACAGCAGGCACAAACTGTGCGCGCCACACACATGAACGCGCGTCCCTTAAGAGGCCACTTTTGGCCGTTTCTACTCCAGGCACGATCGTGTGCCTCATAGGCACGACCGTACGCGCCTCTCAGCCTGTTTTAGCTGTTACAAACTCTTGGAATTTGCCCATTAAAGCCTTGTAATTCATGGTTAATGATTTGTCTGTGGTTTTAGGCTATAAATAGGGCTCTAATGAGACTGAAAAACCACCTTGGATCATTGTGAACTTACTATATTCTTGCAATCAAAGTTTATCATTTTGTTATAAGCTTTTGCTATTATTTTCTGCACCTTTACATTTTGTTCTTTACTTTCTTGCTCTTTATATTTCTGCACTTTATAAGATGAAAACATAGGCTTGGAATTTTAGTGATTTGTTATTATGAAACACCAATAATCCCTAGATGCTTTTATAATCTGAATTTAAACCAAAATTTATTGAACTTCTAAACTCTAATTATTTCAACTAATTAATCACAATTGAAAAAGAAATCGGTAATTACAATAACTCTCTGAGGAACGATATTTTTACTACTCGATAAGAACCGTACGCTTGCGGTTTCGTGTCAACAAGAATTGGGGATAAATCTTTCAAAATATTGAGGTGATTTTGTAACATAATATTCGTTTTATATAGTTGTATCTAAACAAACTAAATTATTTTTAAAAATAAAAGTGATTTTATTATGTTAAACAAACATAAAATAGATTCTGATTTTTTATAAAATCTATAAAAAAAATATTTAAACATTTTTTTAATCTATAACAAATAGACCTTATGTTTGTCAGAAAAAAAACAGACCTTATGAGGAGGTCGTTTGTTATAACTTTAAAAAAAATATATCAATTTAAAGGGAATTGTATGTGTGTTGTTATAGTTCTTAAAAAAGAAAACCAAGGATCTACAAAAAATCAAAAAAAGTTTGACTTAAAACTATATTAAGAGTAGCTTTTAAAAAAAATTGAAAATAAACATCAAAAGATGAAGGTAATTTTGTAAGTCCTCTTGACCATAGCTCATTTGGTAGGGATAGTGCATAATATATGTAAGGTCTGAGGTTCAAACCGCGGCCACCACCTAAAACGAAGGTAATTTTGTAACAAAAAATTCATTTTATAGAGTTGTATCTAAACAAATTAATTTGTTTTCTAAATTAAGTGATTGTTATTACAATTAACAAACACAAAATTTAAGTCAATGTCAAAATCATTTTAGAAGGTTATCAAACCTTGGTCAATACGTTCCTTGTTAATCAAATAAAAATTAATCTATCATAAAATTTAAATTAAAAAAATTGAATGTTGGATAAATCATACATAATTGATTTTCTCTCAAAATTATCAAATAAACACGACTTTGGAGTAATGTATTTCAATCTTAAACTACGTGCATGTACAACTAATACATCTTACAAAAAGTACATATATATCTCATTTCTTCATGTTCAAATATGACTTTTAAAGTCATGTATTTCAATTACAAACAACAACACCAACTACAAGCATAAACCACAAATATATCTTTTAAAAGAATACATTTTTTCATCAATCTTCATATAAAAAATAAGTCTCTTTGAGTCATGTATGTCATGTGAGAATAAACATTATATATGTTAGAAATACAAAGAGGTTCTTAATTTTAACCCTTATTACATTTATGTATTATGTTTCTACTTTCTGTCAAATAACTTAATTAATTTTTTTATAAATAGACACAAAAGATTTAGTAATGTTTTATTATTTTTTGGAAAAGTTATAAATTACATCATTTACACCATTTTGAAACTAGATGGAAAATATCAACAAAATTTATGCTCTCATTTGTTTTCATATATTTTTTTTTACACAAATGTATAAAATAAAAGACACTTTTGAAAACATAGGAGCACAAAAAATTGTTACCCTCTAATTATTTAGAATATATAATATTAAAACAAATTAGTCTATATCTAAACTATATGTATGTATTATTAAACCAAATTGATGTGCTTAGTGTCTTATTGTCATGATCTGGCTTTATTGGAGTCTTGTTGTTTTTCTTCCTATGTATTTTTTGTCAACTTTCAGGTTTTTTACTTGATTGTTTCTAAATATTAACACGTATTAACTATAATGAATCCATGAAAATAGTATATTAGCTAAAAATGACTCCATTATAATAATAGTAATAATAATAATAATAATAATAATAATAATAATAATAATAATAATAATAATAATAATAATAATATACAAAATGACAATTTAATTAGTGACAACGTAAATAATATATTAGTTAATATAATTGTATTATTTGTCCCACAACTTTGGATTGTCTAAATAATCATAACTATATATACGAGGTAGCTATATGTAACCATTTGAGCTACTTACAATGGAATGAAAACGTGAAAAGCGCGATTTGATCCATCCTACCCAATCTCCAAGCTCACAGTGATCACGAGTAGAGAGATGAATCTTGATGAAATGTGAATATGTTTTTGAGTATCGAAAATGATGCTCAAATACATTATCCCACGAGAAATTTGGATTCAAAATATCTTTCAATGCTGTCAAATTAAGAACATGAACAAAAAAACATACAAAAAGAGGAAAGAAAATAAAGTTTGTATTAAACAACATAATACATTTGTCATTGTCAAAAAAAAAACATAATACGTTTGTCATGTTATGTTCCAGCATCAACTCACCCTTAATCTTGACAAAGGTGCTTCTAGTGATACTTGAAACACAACAATCAAAGGGGCTAACAGGAAGGCAAATAGGCATGCAAAATGACTTGTCCAACATATTTAAACTAGTTGAGCACATTTCTTCCAACAACCTTACTAGTTTAGGCTAGTGCCAAAATGCAAAAATTTGGAAGGAAAAAAATCACAATTAGGTAATTTAAACTAGAAGCAGAATGTCTTTGACAAACATAAGCTGCTAGGACAGCAAAGTGAACTCCTCCTAGAAAATCATGTAACTGCAAAATGTTATGTAATAAAACATTGCTTGTAATCATAAATTCACATACAACTTCATATACTCCTCTTTGTTTTGCCCATGATTTAAAACATCTTAACATTGATTGGAAAATCTGAAGAAGAAAAAAAGTGGTTTGAATATAAGAGACCACAATGTGCTGGAATAATAACGGAACATTTGATAATCATACCTGAACATTTGGAACTAATTGCAAAGTGCATATATGTGCTCGTGTCTTAGACAAGATTTTCCAACTAGTATCGTCGATATTCCTTATTTTCTTTTGATAATCATCAAAATTCCATTTGAATAGTGGGTCTTGTATGACTATATCTTGGAGGATAATTAACAACATAAGCACTCTTACCTCTCTTTGCTTCAACTATGACATTCATAGTCACCGAAAATATAACTGCTTGTTAACTTAGGAAAACATGTCCATAAAATTATTAATATAAAAAAATGTTGTGATGATAAACATCTCTCTAGTTTTATAATAAACAATAACTTAAGGTCTTTGGAATATATAAGCACCTCCCTTTCCTAATTATCCCCGTTAATGATTTTGTTAAAAGTAAAAACCAATGTTTTTTATATGTTATAGACAATCTTCATCACAGTATCCACTGAACTGGTGAATGTAATTTTCCCTAAAACCTAATATTGATATGTAACTCAAATGAAATAGTCCAAATTTTGAGAACAACATTATATATTTTTACTGACCTCAGGGACATATTGTAAATTGAACCGAGCATATGTAAGATCTATCAAAATCTCGTCAACACATTGAAGCTCTAACAGGGATTTTAGCACTGTTAACACATTGAAGCTTTAATACTTCAAGTCTCCTTTTGAGCATGTAGTGCAACACATAAAAAAAAAAAATCATTTGTTTACATATCACATTCCATAAGAACTAAGTAAAATAAAACACAAAGACTTAAAAAAAGTGATATTGAATAAGATTTTATTGACTTACGGTAATAGACACAAAGTTAGGTGCAACACGCAAAGCATCAATGTCACACTCCAATGTGTGAATCTTAATAGTGTGGCAAGTTTAGAAGAAAAAAAAAAATGTTAGACATGTGAGCAAGTTTAACAATCATGAAATGGAAATGCTAGTACATAATTAAACATAAATCCAGACAAATTTTTTAATAAACACTTATTCTAAAGCAATAAGATCCATATGTCAATTTGGTTGCAGATGTAGGAGCAATGTGGTGTTTCTGTGCAACCTCCTTGATCCATGATAAGACTATCTAAAAACATAGTAATTAATTAATAGAATAAGAAAAGTAAATTTTGATAAAGAAACTAATGCAAACAAGGACTGGCTAACATTGTGAAACACACAAATTTATATAAATTGTATTGTGATTTAAGTTGAGAAAAGTAAGATTTGTGATACATACAAATACAATTAAGATGAGAAAACTTGTATTATGATACATCAATGATAAATATTACAAACAAATTTTGTGATACATAAACAAGTTGAGAAAAAGTAAATTTTAATAAACAAACAAATATGAACAATGATTGACTAACATTGCGATACATAAAAGTTTAGAAAAGTTGTATTGTAATGCAAGTTAGGAAAAGTAAGCTTTGTGATACATACAAATACAATTAAGTTGAGAAAACTTATATTATGATACATAAACAAGTTGAGAAAAAGTTAATTTCGATAAACAAACAAATACAAACAAGGATTGACTAACATTATAATACATAAAAGTTTAGAAAAGTTGTATTGTGATGCAAGTTGAGAAAAGTAAGCTTTATGATACATATACAAATACATTTAACTTGAGAAAACTTTTAATATGATATATCAATGATAAATAGGACAAACAAATTTCGTGATACATAATCAAGTTGAAAAAAAATAAATTTTGATAAACAAACAAATACAAACAAGGATTGACTAACATTGTGATACATAAAAATTTAAAAAAGTTTTATTTTAATGTAAGTTGAGAAAAATAAGCTTTGTGATACATACAGATACAATTAAGTTGAGAAAACTTGTATTATGATACATCAAATATAAATATTACAAAAAAAAATTGTGATACATAAACAAGTTGAGAGAAAGTAAATTTTGATATACAAACAAGGATTGACTGACATTGTGATACATAAAAGTTAAGAAAAGTTGTATTGTAATGCAAGTTGCGAAAATTAAGCTTTGTGATACATACAGATACAATTAAGTTGAGAAAACATGTATTTTGATACATCAATGATAAAAATGACACACAAATTTTGTGATACATAAACAAGTTGAGAAAAAATTAATTTTGTTAAAAAAACAAATACAAACAAGGATTGACTAACATTATAATACATGAAAGTTTAGAAAAGTGGTATTGTGATGCCAAGTTGAGAAAAGTAAGCTTTGTGATACATACAGATGCATTTAACTTGAGAAAACTTTTAAGATGATATATCAATAATAAATATGACAACAAATTTTGTGATACATAAACAAGTTGAAAAAAAATAAATTTTGATAAACAAACAAATACAAACAAGGATTGACTAACATTGTGATACATAAAAGTTTAGAAAAGTTGTATTGTAATGCAAGTTGAGAAGAAAAAAAAGTTTTGTTATACATACAGATACAATTAAGTTGAGAAAACTTGTACTATGATACATCAATTATAAATATTACTAACAATTTTTGTGATACATAAACAAGTTGAAAAAATTTAAATTTTGATAAACAAACAAATACAAAAAAGGATTGACTAACATTGTAATACATAAAAGTTTAGAACAGTTGAATTGTAATGCAAGTTGGGGCAAGTAAGCTTTGTGATACATACTGATACAATTAAGTTGAGAAAAATTGTATTATGATACATCAATGATAAATATGACAGACAAATTTTGTGATACATAAACAAGTTGAGAAAAAGATAATTTTGATAAGCAAACAAATACAAACAAGGATTGACTAACTTTATAATACATAAAAGTTTAGAAAAGTTGTATAGTGATGCAAGTTGAGAAGGCTAGAGATTTCTTTTGATGGGAGGTTTTGGGATAGTGGAAGGCTAGAGATTTAAACTCCCTTTATAACATCACAATAAATTATAAGTAAGTCAACAAAGAACTAAAATCATTACTAACAATTACACCTTACTTTATAATATAATTTTTATAGGGCCTAATTCACCCTTATTCATTTTTGTTAGGGCTCAAATTTCGTACTTATTTTTTGGAGTCTAGGACAATCACTATGTCTTAGATACGGCCCTGGCGATGATGGTATGCCACGAATGTTGGTTAAAGCGTGAGCAAAGGTTTTGGCTTGTTTTAGGATAGGCTGAGGTGTTGTCTTGGTGGAATGTTTGTGGTATCTTGTAGGCAGATCCATGGTATTTCAAGCGTATTTTTGTAGGTTATAGCTATGGATTTAGGGTTAGCATTTTCTTGAATTGTTTGAGCTTATCTCTTAGATAGATCTAGTCGAAGTTTAACATCTTGAAGATGAAGCCAAAAAATTATAACTTGATTCATGAGGATTTTGTGAAGAAAACTCAGGTCTGTTATGGATACAAAGTTACTTTGGTACGAAGGAAAAGGAAGGTGATGGTGAACAATAAATTGATCGTCACTATTTCTCACTCATCCCTCTAGGACCTCAAACTCCTTATCGATGAAAATGAAGTTTTAACTTTTTTATTATAAATAAATAAATAAATTAGCATAAGTTTTAAGATGAAATTTTCACATTGACTTCTTTTTCCTATAGAAGATCTAACATGTGCTCTAAAAACACGTGTTAACACTTTATTTAATTTTTTTAGACAAGTTTTTGCCTTTTGTCATTACTTCCTTTGTTCTTTTATACTCCCTTCGTCCCTATATATAACCACCCATTTGACTTAAAAATTGTCCCTAAATATAAACCTCTTTTCAAATTACTAGATGCATTTATTAATTTATTCCTAAATATACCCCTAATTAATACTGCTAACTTATCTTGAAATATGAAAAGTCAAATTTAACACACATACAAACAAAAGATAATTTGGTAATATTAACACACAAAATAGACACATTAATTGCATTAACAACTTTTCTTAAGAAATGTGAAAATAACAAAATGGGGTTATATATAGGGACGGAGGGAGTAATTGTCACTTTTGCATTAAAATTTTGTTTTTAGTTAACTGTCATTTTTAAAGTCAAATACACCATTAAACGTTGCTTTTATCTATATTACCCTTAGATATTTATTGTTGAAAAAGAAATATATGATGAAATAGTAAATGATTAAGGTTATTATAAGAAAAAGAGAAATTGTTGTATCAAAAGTAGTAAAAGTATTTGTTTTGATTTGTGTAAAAAGTTAAAATGTGACAATTAAAAAAAGAACTGAGAGAGTTAGAAAATAATATTTTGAAGGCTAAACTGCACTTTTTGCCCTCTAAGTTTCAAATTGTTGCGATTTTGACCCCCTATCAAAAAAAATGGAAAAAGTGGCCCCCTATATTTAGGGAAATATGCTATTTTGACCCCTAACATAAGGGCAATATGTTTTTTGACCCCTTATCTTTACAAAAAGTTGCGATTATGACCCCTTTTTGGGACATGTGGCGTCTTCTCAGCAATTTTGGGACGAAAGGGGCCAAAATCGCATTATTTTTAATAGGGGGCCAAAATCGCAACATTTTAAAACTTAAGGGACAAAAAGTGCAGTTTAGCCTATTTTGAAATGAGACTTACATTAATGACAGCCACTCTGATTTATTAAGGTACATACTACATATCTATAGATAATAATAAAGCAAACTTAGTATTATGGCAAGTATGACATTTGTCATTCATTAAGAGATCCTAGACTTAACACACTTTCTATTATTCATAGTTTTAAAAATCGGACCGGACCGGCCGGTTGGACCGGTCCGACCGTGAACCGGAGGGGCGACCGATTTGGTTGACTTATTGGATCAGTCAAGCTATTGAACCGGTGAGAACCGGTATGAATCGGGTAAACTCGGTAAAAACCGGTGAACCGCCAGTCCGACCGTGAACCGGAGGGGTGACCAATTTGGTTGACTTATTGGATCGGTCAAGCTATTGAACCGGTGAGAACCGGTATGAATCGGGTAAACTCGGTAAAAACCGATGGTTTTCTGAGACGACCGGTTTAAAGCTATTTTTATATATTAAAAAACTGTAAACAGCTCCAAGCGGGAGTCGAATAGAGGCAAAGGAATGCATGCGCAAATAATGGGCGCTTACCACTACACCTAGCAATTTGCTGTGATAATTTGTTAATAGTTATTGATTATATATATTTGGAAATAAAAAATGCAGAAACATTAGTTACTCTTTTACGTTTCAATTCACAATTTAATTTTTATTTTATCTTCCCTGAAAAACGGAAACTTGTATGATCTCTCTCTTTAAATTTTGTTTATTTTGATGATATTTCGTAAAAACAACTATTTTTATTATTCTCATAGTTAATATATATATATATATATATATATAATAGAATTAATTTAGGTGTTTGATTAGATAATTATGTCATAGTAGATGGACTTAAATTTGAAGAAAAATTTGAGGAATCATCTTAATTTATTTGATGATTTTTTTTAAACATTTATTAGTGTTATGTTTGTTTGTATAGGTCGAGTCATCCTGCTTAATACACAGATAAAAACTTTATGGAGACCGGGTGACACATCCGAGTTATCTAATTCAATCCGATTCTTTCATGTGGTTCGACTAACGACTCAGTGGTTCGACCAATGACTCAGTGACCCACTACCCTTACCGAGTCGATGACTGGTCCGGTTTTTAAAACTATGCTATTATTAGTAACTTTTTTTATTTAATTTTAGTTTAATTTAATTTTTCTAAGTTCTTTTCTGTGCTTTAATTTAAAAAAAAAAAAATTATTTTCACACTGCCGGATGATTGAGTTAAATGGTTTTCAATTACCAATACCCTGTTCCAATTCCCACGCCACCTATTCTTATCTTCACTTCCCAATGCAGACCAACGCTCCCCTCTTGATCCTGCTCAATTCTTTTCATTCTCCCTCCCAATACAAATCCAACCTTCTCTCTTCTCAACATTTCATTTCACATCTAAATCCTCTCTCTCTTTTTTTTGGTAATACTCCCTTCTTTTTTCTACAATACAACCCATCTTTCTCTTCTCTTTACTATGATTCGATGTGTTTTTCATTTCATGTTCTTCCTATGATTTTGGATCGGAATGAAACATAAGGTGAGAGCTTTCAATTTTTTATTTCTTTTTATTTTCTCATTCAACCGTTTTCCTCTCAGTTTTACGTTCCAAATTTGATTTTATTTCTAACTATAATTGTTTTTTTTTTTTTTTGTAGTAATGAGCAGTGGAATCTGAACAAGACTTATCAAAGGACTATCTTTACCCTCAAATCCTTCAGATAAGGTTAGATTTCGTTCAATTTTAGTTAGTGTCTTTTTTTCTTGAGCTTTGAAATGTTGATGAGATATTATTATAGAGATGTAATAAAAAATGCCGCTCAAATTTTGTGTGTTCTCTTGGTTTTCAAATTCATGCTCTCATTCCTCTCTTTATATATAGAGATGTGTTAAGATTTCTTATGCTTTCCGTTCATCAATTATTATTATTATGGCAGGATGGTGATCACAATGGGTATGGAGGTGCACCCTTTGAAGAAGCATATGAATGGAATACAAGGTCTGCGCTCACTTATCACATGTGAATGAACTGTTTTTATAACTTCCTTTTTTTAGTTTTGATTGTTAGAATTATTGTTCAAAGACATTATAAACTTCAATTTTGTTCCTCATTTATCACAATTTTATTCACCAACTCTACAGGGCATATATGAATGAGAAACATATTACCTTTTTTTGAATCATCGATGTCAATCCTTTTTTATTTTGAAATTGTCTTCATGATTTGTTAATATATGTAGCTTGGTCTTCTTGGGAGTAGTTTTCGATTGAAGGGAGAATATCTCAGCTCAAACATGTGAAATTATGCAGCTAGGGAGCTTTTAGGATATTATTTTACTACCTGAAGGAATTTTGCAAGTTTGGTGCTGCTTTCTTAAGTTGTCATGGGACTGATTCAATTACAGGAATTGCCTCATTACGAGCTTATGGCAAGGGCTGATGGGCGTGTTCTAGGAGGAGTGAAGCTTTGCCTCAAATATCATTGATGGATTGGTAATGGTTTGTTAATGCTATATTATAGGAAGAGTCTCTTGGTGAGGCATTGAAGATTGTGCAGCAGAAGCTTGCTACTGTTTTGTGTGGATTTATTTTAACTTGATTTTTAAGGAGATGGTAGTTGATCTTGGTACCGGTTAATGTCAAAATGGAGGTTAATTAAAAAAAATGCAGCTTATCATTTGACTAGAAGTGGCTATCAAAATTTGTTTATTGCATTGCCTTGGTTAGTTGGGTAGCGTTGTTGAACTAAATTATTTGAACTAACACGACATTATATCTTCTTTTTTTTTGACAAACGACATTGTATCTTTTAAAGTGTTGTTATTGTTCTTATTATTAACATCTTATGCTATGATTATTGAAATTTATTTTAGATATAGTATGAAGCATAAAAGTTTTTTTTTTTGAAAAAATCAAAATGAGATATATTACCACAAGGTGTTTCCCCTCGCACAAGGCGCGCAAAAGAAAGAAACACCACAAATATTTACACAGTTACATCAACTGGTGACAAAAAGCACCATCCAGGAAATAAAACAGTTACTAGAGAACATCCATACAGAGCAACGAGGTTTTCCACCAATCTAAGAAACTATAAGCAAAATCCACCTGTTTAGATTTCAACCAAAGAAGGAATAGTTACAGTATTTTGGAATATACGATTGTTCCTTTCTTTCCAAATAACCCAAATAGTTGCAAACCAGATTGTCCTAAAGTATAAATAAGAAACTCTTGGCATGCCAGCCATTTTGGTAAACTGAATAAAATGTGGTCGAAGCTCACCAGAAGGTACTGATGAAATACCAAGCCAATTTCTCACAAGAGACCAAAGAGAGCCAAAAACGTTGCAGTGTAAAAAGAGGTGTGTATCGCTTTCGAAGTCATCGCACCCACCTACACACGCCGCATTTGTTGAGAGAAGAACCCCCCGATGCACCAGGTTGTCTTTTGTAGGAAGCCTGTTGCGAAGGAGGCGCCACACCAATACAGACACCTTTGACGGAATATGTTTATGCCAAACATCATCAACTAGAGACATGTCTGAAATATGACCTGTGGAAGTGATGTGTCTATAGAAGACTTTCACTGAGTAACCATTGACAGGATCTAACAACCATCTCCATTTGTCATTAACATTATCCAGCAAAACAAAGTTATTTAAAAGAACACAACACTCCCTCACACACTCCTCTTCCCACGCAAACAGGCGGCGTCTCCACTCCCACGCCCTTCCGTCAACCGTCCACCCCCACCTCCCCATGTCAGCCACCTTACTCTCCTTATCCATCACCAAATCAAACAAGCGAGGATATTTTAATCTCAACGGAACGTCTCCTACCCAAGTATCATACCAAAAGAAAGTGTCCCTCCCACCTCCAACTACCCTACGGATGTTTTCTTCAAACCAGTTCCCCACCCCCTCTCCTACACCTTCACGCACCTTGCAAATAGTCTTCCACCACATCAAAGACTGTCTTCTTTATTATTAAGGTTAGTATACTCCAATGTTTATTGGAAACTAGTACTTCAACCAAAAGTTATAGTGTAATTCAATTTCCAATTTTGATTGGAAACTACTCCAATAAAAGGTTATATTTAATTCAATTTTAAAACTGTAAAACGTTTAGCTTTCACATCCACTAACGTTATAATTCGGGAATCATGATTCATGAATCATTATAAACAACCATTTCGTTTGGATATAGTATGAAGATGACCTCCTATTCTCATCATGCAAAGGAAACAGAAACTGACGATACAACTTTGCCAAATTGGCTTGAACTTCCAAGAGACATCACTGTAAACATCCTTCACAGGCTTGATACCATTGATATTGTGAAAAATGCATGTCAAGTATGTCCTCTATGGTGGAACATTTGCAAGGATCCTCTTGTATATATGGTGCAGCATTCGCATGACCCGTTTCACCTGTTCACTATATTTTCATGAGGAACTAGTAAAAATCTGTCAATATGCTGTTGAACGAAGTTGCGCTCATCTTGAAGATGTTGATATCGAGTATTTTTGCACCAATGATCTCCTTGAATCCATAACTGATAAGTATCTATTTTATCAAAATATAATTTTTTGATTTGATATTTCGTTTCTTAATGTTGGCTCTATTTGTGATTCATATTTTAGTTTTTTGGCAATATTTTATAGGCTTAATAGCATTTTTGGCTCTCTTCTATGTTTGACAAAGTTGCGATTTTGGCCCCCTAAGAAAAAAGCAACAAAACCGCCCCCTCTATTTTGGCCCCTTTGCACTTTTGGCCCCCAGTGTCAATTTTGACCTGGTCCACGCTGACATGGCACCCACATGACTTATGTGAGGTGCCATGTGTAATTTAATTTATTTTTATTTTAAATTCATTTTTGTTTTTTCCGATTTTTTTGTTTGGAAAAAATTTAAAAAAAACTAAGAAAATAGAGAGGGTCACGTGAGAATCTTTGCAACGGTCATAAACTAGGGTTTAAAAACCCCCAATTTCCCAAATCTGCAAATTGAATCCCTCCTTCTTCTTCATCTACGAATTCGATTTCCTCCTCCTTCTTCTCCGATCGTTCTCCTTGTTTCCTTCTTTATTCTTCTTCTTCTTCATCTGTTTGTTCATCCTTGTCGCATACCTGTATAAGAAGCTCAGTTTTTGACTGGAAACCAAAAATGGTAGAATATTCATCCTCATCGGTTAGTGGGTCAACATTGAAGCACACAACTAAGTTGGTTTGTCATTGTGGTGTTGATGCACCATTGGTGACTTCTTGGACCGATGAGAATCCAGGGAGGAGGTTTCACGGCTATGGGAAGCTTTTTGTCAAAAGAAAATACAATATTTTTAGGTGGTATAATCCTGAGGTACCTGATAGGCAGAAGAAAATAATTCGAACGTTATTGAGGAAGAATGATGAATTGAAGAAGAAAGAAAAGAGATTTGTAATGCCATAGCTGTGCTAGGAATTATGTTGTTCATGTTTGTCCTTTTAGCTCTAGGGTTAGCTATGAAACAAGGTTGAATGTTGTTCTGATTTTGTTATGTTTTGAAGTTGTTTTACGTTGTAAGAAGGTGAATGATGTTGAATGTTTGTAACCTTTAATTTTGGCAAGTGAATGAAAATGTTTGTAACCATTGATGTTGGCAAGTTATTGAAAAATGTTTTTGGTTAAGAACATATACAAGCTAATGATATAATGATATGAACACCCTGATATGGAGGACAAAATATAACACATAACATAAACTTGATATTAAGTTGCAAAATAGCATATCCAAAAGAAGACTTAAGTTACAACTAACCATGTTTGAATACTAATAGGTTCTAAAATAACACATAACTTAAACTAATGTGTTCCAAAGGTTCCAAAATAACACATGACATCAAGTTTCAATACTTAACTATTACAACCCAAAATAAAATGCCAACAAAAGAGTACTTATATTGCATTACAATCCAAAATATAGAATAAGTCTCCACAGACATATCAAATAGGCGGCACTACTCCTTGTTTATTGATTGCTGTGTTCCAAGAGGCTCCATTTCATCAGCCTTTCTCTTCATACCAACTTTCATGCACTTCTTAGGCACCATGAGAATGTTTTCTCCCACTATATGTGGCTTTACAATGGGCACATATTTGCTTAGCAGAGAGGTTCTCACAATTTTCTTTCTGACTGTTTTGGGGACAGAGTTGCTTGCCGCTGGCACATTGTTGCTTGCAGCCTGCACATTGTTGCTTGCAGTTGGAACATTGTTGCTTGCAGCTGGCACCTTGTTGATAATAGTGTTCAAACAACTTGATGGTGGTCCAGTCTTGGTTGCATTAGGTGGTCCAGTAGTGGTTGCAGGTGGTGCTGCAGTGGTGCTTGGAGCTGGTGGTCCAGTGGTGGTTGCAGGTGATGCTTCAGTTGTGCTTGCAGCTGGTGGCCCTTTCTTCTTGGTTGCAGATGGAGCATCAGGTTGCTGAACAATTGTATTGGTCTGACATAGGCAAAAGACAAGTTAAATTCATATTCACTTATAAACAACAAAAATTTTACACATTACAGTTTGTGTTTGTACCTGATTCCCCCTGGTGCAATCATCATGTCACCAGCTTGTTTACCATAGCATGTTCTAGCATTATGACCAAGCTTTTGACACCTTCCACACTTGACAGTGCTTTGGTTTCTTTTGGGGCAGAATTACTACCACCTGCACCAGCTTGTGAGTTTTTCACCTTCTCATCATTACCTTTCTTTCTTAGTTTTTTGGGCCTACCTGGTGCCCTTCTAACATATGGTGGCAAGATAGGTGGAAGGTCAACTTGTGGCCATAATTTTGGTCCATTAGATGGTAGTATGAGGTTGTCATAAGTGTCCAAAAAAGTAGATTTCCTATACATTTTCAATATAAGTTGTAAGATGTTTGTAATGTGTTTTATAAAGTAAACTAAACAAAAACTAAATGCTTAGACAGTAAGTGTACTAACCTGTACCAATGAGTCACATAGTCATCAGGATTTTTATGATTATACCATATGCAAGAAATTCCATGAGGACATGGTATGCTAGTTAAATCCCATTTCTTACAAGCACATGAATTTTCTCCAAGATTCACAGCATATGAGTCAGTGCCATTGTAAACTGTAAATCTAGCATACCCCCTATCTCCACTCCAAGTTGGAGACCACCCCTCAGCTTCCTTCTTACACTTATCCAACAGCTTGTTAATCATGGGACAAATTTCACCATTATACCTCAGCATATAATCTCTAAGTCTTACTATCCTATTAGTGATGTAAATTTTTAGCCCATCAACAAGGGATATAATAGCTTGCTCTCTTAAATCAACAATTGCACTATTAAATGCATCACACATGTTATTTACTTCTAGATCACAACAAGTGTAAGTACTGAACCCAGCCCTTGACCAAGTACCTGGTGCATGCTCACTCATCTCCTTCCAAGCAGCTTCATTCAATTTCTTCAAATCATCCATTGCCTTGTTAAATTTAATCATTGTAGTACACTTAGCTGCTTTCCACATTGCCTCCTTCAAATGCTCCCCTGCATGTCTCTTCTTAAAGTTCCCATACAGATGCTTTACACACAATCTGTGCTCATGAGTGTCAGGAATTGATGCAATTGTGTTCACAAGTCCCTTCAGTTAAATAACACATCATTAAAACATAATTAAACAAGAAGACAATTATAAATAACAATTATAAATAAATAACAACTGCATACCTTTTGCTGGTCTGATATGAAAGACCATTTTTTTGCAGCAATCCCATTTAAGTCAGACAATAACAGTTCAAGAAACCAATCTCATGCTTCCTTTGTTTCAGCATCCACTACTGCAAATGCAATTGGTAACATTTGATTGTTGCCATCTTTCCCAATTGCTGCTAATAAGTTTCCTCCATCTCTTCCTTTCAGAAAACACCCATCTAGACCAATTAATGGTCTACAAGTAGTTGCAAAAGCCTTTTTGCATGCATAGAAGCACACATAAATTCTTTGAAAAACTGGACCTACATCACTATCTGCATACTTAATCTTCACAATGCTACTAGGATTGCTCCTCCTCAATTCCTCAGCATAATTTCTCAGATGCGCATATTGCTCATCTATGGCACCATGGATAAGCTCCAAAGACCTCTTCTTAGCCCTATATAACTGATACCTACTTAACATCACTCCCCACCTTTCTTTGCAAGAATCCTTCAATGCCTTTATCCTCATACGAGGTGTGTTTCAGGAGTGGTACCAACTTCTTAGACAACAATCTTGTTCTAATCAATCTAGTTCTCCCACTATAGTGACAGTTATGATCAGGGTGATAAGTAACTAAAACATAGAATGTTTTAGGTGCAGCTTTTCTAAATCTCATGTAGAATGGACAATTGTCAGCACACTTAGCCACAATCCTCTTACTCTCATTTTTCTTAATGTAAATATTTTTTCTCACTTAAGAATACTTGTCCCTTCACAAAAGTAATTTCATCAGCTAATTTGAACCTATGTAATTTTTGCTTACCAGGGCCAGTATCCTCATCAGAAGAGCATATGCTAGATAAATCATCTGAATCTCCATTTTCATCATCAAAATCTTCAAGCCTTGTTGCACCAGGATTGTTTGAACTTTCAAAAGCCACCTAACTTTGAACATCTGAAGTAACCATAGGTTCAGGATTTATCACTTGGTTAGGCAGCACATTTGTCCAGTCAAAACCCTCATCATAGTCATTGTCATTCAGAGACATCCCATCCTCACTATCTCTTTCAGACTCATCACCTTTAGCTGCTACAAACTCAGGATATGTTTCACTTTCAGATTCAAAAGGGGAATATGAATGTTCCTCATCCTCATATCTTAAATCAAGTTCTTCTATATCAAGATGTTCCAAGTAAAAAGTTACACTCTCCTCAGCCTTATACTCAGTTAAAAACCTTACCATATCCCCATCAGTTTTGATACATCTAAGACCATCTTTCAGTTCTCCTCCAGCCACAGGATACCAGACAGTATAGTTCCCCTTTACACCTATCTCTCTCACCAGCTTGTCCAAAGCAATTAGGTTAACTTCATCTAATCTCCACGTGCCCCCATACTTATAAGTATCACCCCTTTTGTATTCAAAGTTAGGATCCCCACTAAAGTAACCATTGTATATAAACCTTATCTTCAGTGAGTGGTCCTCATTAGCCCTACAAGCAATATAATATTAGCTAAGTTAAAAAAGGTCCTTCAATGACTTTATTATTGTATTCAATACCCTCACCAACCATATGCATGTTAGTAGTATATGTGTACAAGAGTATTTATACAATGTATATGTACAAAGTATTTATACAGTATTAAGTACAATGTATTTATACAGTACAAGAGTATTTATGAAAAGTATATGTACAAAACAAGCAATAAAGACATGAAACAACAAACAAAGTACCCTACTTGCAGTATTATATGCAACATACATATCCTTTTCAAAGTTAAATTATTTATACAAATCAAGCAAAAAAGACATGACACAACTAACAAAGTACCCTACTTACAGTATTATATGCAACATACATCACACACCAAACAAAAAAGACACAAAAAGACAACCCTAGATTCAAGCAAAGACAAAAACGAATCTTACTTTGAAGCATTCTTGTCAGGAATCTCCTTATCTTGTCGACGAGCAGAGCTTTCACCAGTGTTCTTTCCATTCACCCTTTATCCACCCACTTCATCTTCTCCGAAAATAGTAAAACAAACCCTAGATCCCTAGATTCAGAATACTCCTACAATCGAACAATGGAACCGAAAATAGAAGAGTGACCCTCTCTGATTTTCGCATCAATCGTTTTGCTGGGAAGAAGAGAGATTGTCAAGACTTGGAGAAGAATGGTGAGAAGATGAAAGAAAGGGGACCAAAATGACTAAACCTAGTTTCTAAGTTTGATCTGAATGGTTCCTCACGTGACCCTCTATTTTCTTAGTATTCTTTTTAATTTTTCCAAACAAAAAAATCGGAAAAAACGAAAATGAATTTAAAATAAAAATAAATTAAATTAAATTACACGTGGCACCTCACATAAGTGATGTGGGTGCCATGTCAGCGTGGACCAGGTCAAAATTGGGCAAAAACATAGGGGGCGGTTTTGTAGTTTTTTTCTTAGGGGGCCAAAATCGCAACTTTGGCAAACATAGGGAGTCAAAACTGCTATTAAGCCTATTTTATAATGCTTATAAACTCAAATCTTACAGTGGCAATAACCTGCGATGCATCTGGCTTTTAGATTGCCAACAAATTTCAAATAAAGGATTCGGTGAAGCTGCGAGGAAACTTCTGCAGTTAGAGGAAGTGGACATTTCATTTTGTGACCTGTTGAAGTGTTCTCTAGAAGTTCTTGGTCGATCTTGCCCACTTTTAAAATCTCTCAAATTTGTGATAATGGGGTATGAATATGCGGGGTATGGCGAGGATGAGGTGGCATTTGTTATTGCAGAAACAATGCCCGGACTACGCCGTCTCAATATTAGAGGAAATGTGCTTACTAATGTTGGGTTGCTTGCAATTCTTGATGGATGTCCTCTTCTTGAGTCTCTTAACATTGCAGAATGTTATAATCTTCGTTTGTGTGAAAGTTTGAAGAAAAGGTGTCAGTGAGCAGATTAAAGATTTGCGACTGCATACTCCTTATAACTATGAAGATGATCATGTTTCTTATCAAGATTCTATAATGTTCACTGTATTACGATCCTTGTGGTTGATTTTGAATGTGGAGGTCTAGGCTATGTTGAAAAATTGCGATAGTTATCCTTCAAAAGATTCATAAACGAAATTTCATTCAAGTTGATAATAACAAAAAATCAACTTGAACTTTTTGTTATTATCTTTTGTTTGGGAAACGTATCTTTGTATGAAAAGTACCTTAGCAAATTTAATCCAAATTTATTCATAGGGGGTCTACATTTTTCTGCAAGTTCCTAGCTTACAATTAAAAATTGGACATTTTTAGTGTTGAACATAACTGGGTATAAGTGATGAAGAAAGGAAACAGAAAACTCGTCATTTTTCTCTTATTTTTCAACAGCCCCATTAACTTATCCTTCTTCCTCATGTTAGTTTTCTGTTTTTACTCTTGTTGTTACTGCTGGATCACAAGGGGTTCGGGGATCATCACATCAAGCCTTGAACAGTCATACAAGTAAGAGAGACACCACACTTTAATCAAAAAATTTAAGACAATGAGTTTATTGGTCCTCTCACTTATAAAGTATTCCATCTCTCCATCATTAAAATGGACCTCTGTAGGCATTGTACAGTACAAAACAAAATATCAAAATCATTCGGTAAGTGAATACAAGTTACACCAAATTTCAATTAAACATTACTGAAAAATTTAAAGAAAACTCATGAATTGTCACTGAGCAGTTGGGATATATTAGCTAAACATATTGAAAACATAAAAGACAATTGAAAGGTGCTTTACATGCCCCGCTTCCTTAGCATCAGAATTGCATCAAAGTCCTTGGTAATTGAAGTTAGCATATGACAGTATACCACGACAAAGACATGAAAACATTAGTGACTATGCCACTTCAACTTAGATTCCCAAGAGTTAATATTACATAAGTTAGGGCATTCAATTGGTGCCTATGCAACATCATAAACCTAGAATTGTTCACCTCTTATCATAATCAAGAGTTAATATTACATGAAATAGATAAAAAGATAAATCCCACAAGTAAACACAACTCAAAATAATAAGCGACAAGGTTTCCTTGCATTAATGTTGTCATCAAAATTATCATTCGCTCCATTCATGTTTTCGTCATTTTCTCCTTAGCTCTTCTGCTTTGTACTACAAACCTTGATTACAATAAGTCAAAATCATATCAGTACTCAATCTATTACCCAATAGATATTGATTCAAAATAGGTTGAACACAGAGATATTGAGCATAAGATTCATATTTTATGCAAGAATTACGCAATGCAAAGTCAGTACTCAATCTATTACCCAATAAATATTGATTTCAAACATCTCACAATTCCAAAACAAGATAACTACTATGCCACCGGCACAAACATGAGGCATATCACAATAGAACAATGAATGAAGAGACAAAGGGAGAAAATAAAGCCAATGTATTCCAATTCATTGATTCATGTTAGCAACACGTTCACAGCATTCAAGTTGAACTGTTACCATTCACAACATTCATTGATTCATGTTAGCAAGATGTGTTTAATGTACAAAGTGACATGAGAAGATTTCTATGGAAGTCACTGCACCATATATATTGTAAAGATGTTATTAGATTAAAAGAGTAGTAAACAAGGATATGTGTGCCGAGCTCATATGCTCAATAGTCAAGACAAAATTCTAACAACTTATTATAATAACTCTACAACATACCAATAATGATAAATGCCAACAAAACTATCTCATAATTATGGTTAAAAAATTTCTTGCTAAAGCATAAATATCTCTCAGAATTCTCAACCTATCTTCCAAACACTACAACAATTGAGTATCATTATTACAGAAATCAATACATAATATGACCATATTACAGAAAAAATAATTCTTAGTTGCTACAAGTAATTCAAAGACAAATCTGCCACAAAAACCAATTACTTACTCAGGTTATTCATGATATCATTATTAATTGGCTATTGTATATTTATGTAAGATCACTTCATTGTGCTGTATTTGACAAAAACCGAATCTAATTAAGGTCACCATATTAAAAAATCAAGCAACTAGCATATCAAATGCTAAAAACAAAAAATGATATTAAAAGAAATAATAATTGTTGCTCAGTAGAAACAAGCAACCCATATGATAATCATAAAAAAAATAAAAAATAAAAACTGTTGGCCTAAGAATGAGAAATGTTTACAATTCTTCTAACATATAACGCTCAACTTTAGGTGATATCGTGGAAATGGAGTCTTAGCCGGTTGCAAGGGTATTCTTGGTTATATTATGAATGGATTTAGGATCTAGTAGATTGTTTGAATAGGCAAAGTTAGTGTGGGCTGGTGGTTACTGCTATTGTAGTTAAGGCAGAGCTGTGAGGTTTGATGTAGTTTTCTGTTATGGGTGTGTAGTTCTGTAGCAGTTTGTGAGATTGTTTTTGGTCTGCTGCCCTTGTGGCTTTAGCATTTAGAGAGTTTTCTTTGGCTTCTTTTGAGTTATTTTGTTGACCTTTTTGGGTTTGTTTGTAGTTGTTGGTAGTGGCTGCTTGTGTAACTGTCCACATTGAGATGAGTGGTTTTGACTTTTAAGGGGAGGTTTTTCTTTAGTTTCCTTTCTATGTGTTGTATCTTGTTGGTGTTGTCATCTTTAGGCGATTCTCCTTCTGTATTGGTTCTTTGTGTGCCTTGGTCGTCTAGTGCTAGGTGATTGTGTCTTAATAAAAGTATAGCCGTATGAAAATAAAATATTCTTCTAGTTCTAACATATAATGTGGTGTAGTAGAATTGTATAATTGTATTTTGCTAAATCATAAGTCATAATAGTACCCGATAATCAAATAGTGAAGTGCAAAAACTCAGACTTCAGCACAATATATTGCTCAGTTACATAATCATACAAGGCTTCTGTTGTTGTATATGCCTCCTTAGCGAACTTCATATAGTGTAGCCAATAACCAAATTTAAAAAGTTATTGGCTACACACTACAGCAGCTAAATCCCATTTTCAGTTACCTTTATCTTCCTTGATGTGTCATCTGAATCTCCAAAGCAAATATGACTATTGGTTCTATTGTTCATATATCAAACCTAGTACCTAATTATCGATCACTTAGCATCTATAAAATCATTCCACTACATTATACTTCCAACACAGCCAATACTCGTAGCAATAACAACTAACTTATCATTTGTGTCTAGAAATTTAGTCTAAAGCTTTAAATTACTAATAAGAAGATGAAGCAAATTATCTTCTTTTCACTCCCAATACTATTAGGACCTATAATTTTTAATTTTTACCACTGCTTTAGCTTTATCACTTGCTGCAAAGGTAAGTTTGTTTATCTACATAAGTGTTTTGTAATTTATGCACTGAAAAAGTAAGTTATGACTAGAGACATCATGGGAAACAGAAACAGAGAACTATGAAAACATAAAATTGCAAAACCAAAAGATCTCACATTAACAAGTTGAATGACCACCTCACCTTAAAAAGTAAGTTATCACCAGAGGAAGTTATGACCAGAGTACGTTATCACGTTAACCTTTGCTGAGGGTGAGTTTTGAAGCAAAAAGTCTACTATTCGACCAGGTATGGATGAGCGTGGGAACCTTCCTACTTTCAGTAACTTCAAGTTATACAAGGAAGGAAGCTCAACTTTCGATAATTCAGGAACTAAGGAAAGAACCTAAGCCATCAGGAAGTATTAGGATCAGTTTAATGCAAGTCGTATTGATAAAATTTAAAGTGAAAATGAAATGGAAGTTTTCTTGCCAAAACCAAACATGGCTATAAAGTACCTCAAGAGCATCTAAAGAGACGGTCAATGATTCGATACTAGCAAACTCAACCAGCCAGCTAAGTAGAACCAATGAAGTCTCCACTGAATCGCGCACATGTCTTAAATGAATATTTACATGCTTGATAGAAGAGAGGTTGCTCTTGCTCCCATAGATCTTCAGCATAGTTTGACCAGTAAAAGAAAAGGTATGAAGACTTGGAACAGATAGCTCAATTTCGAAATAGGTAAAAAAACCCGTAAGTATAGTTAAATTAACAAGCTTGGGACTTGATATGCAAAGGCTTTGCCGTGCATCATGAACCATACAATTATCAATGATCAAACTATTTAACATTTTAAATGCCAAAAAGGGCTTGACACGACCATCATCACTGCTGCAAAAGTCAAATCTTTGTAGAGACAAGATGGTTAATGCCGGCAAATCTAGATACTTTGGAAATAATGTTCCAGAGATAAGGGAAAGGTTAAGAGAAGTAAGTGTGTTACATGAAAAGAAACATGGAGGAAAGCATAGAATATGAGCAGTGACGTTGACTCGTAACCGTTGGACGCTGTGTGAAACAGCATATTTTACAATCTTTTTTAGTAAGTAAGGCTCCACATTACCCGCACGGTGAAAATCTAGGGCTTGTAGTGTGGTTGAGTCATCGCGATGAGACAAAACATGAGACACAAATTTGGTGAAAGGCCGGACAGTCTCGAAGTGTCTAGTACTTAATGTAAGGGTAGTAAGAAACTTCCATAGATTCTTCCATCTTTTAGAGAGTATACAAGTTTGTACTGCTTCTTTCGTTGCGAAAAAAGAGAGAATGTGAAGTACAACAGAATCAGGCAAATCACTGAGGCGATCTTGTTTTCCATCATCGGTATATTTTTGTTTTCTTCGGTTCATTGTCTCAGAAATGATTCTGACCTGTGAGTTACAAGCAAGTGATTTCAACAGGGTTCGATTAGGGTTACGAAACCAAATCAAAAAATAAATTCATGGCAAAACAACATCATCAGCCGCAGCAGCAGCAGCAACAATAATAAAGTAGTGATTCAAAAATTGAATGGAAAAAGGGGAATCGAACAAAAATAACTTACATTACTGTTAGGGTTTGTAGCTGTGCAGGAGTGACGGACGCAGAGATGGAGACAGAAAGAAGAAGATGAGCTAGAGGGCGTCGCTGGTACAGTGAAGGTGGAGGAGAGTCAATGAGTTGCTTTGCCTCAGTTGTCGCCGGAGAGAGGAAGAGTCCGGCGACGGCGACAAGTCGGATGGGGGTGGAATGGACGGAGAAGAAAGAGACTTATGTAAGTGAGAGAGAGCAAGCTGTGAGAGAGTTTTTTTTTCTTTCTGTGCAGCTCAAAGAGAGTTAAGTCAAAAAAAATTAAAAATTAAAATTAATGCTAGGTAGGAAGTGGTACAAGGGGTGGATGAAATCATGAGTGTCAATAAATATAATTTAGGCTTGATACATTATTGTTTCTTTATGTTAAGAGGGTGTATTGGATTGAGATTTTAAAGAACAATTTTTGTTTAAAAAAGTCTTGAGGATTTTAAAAGGCTATGCAGAATTTTAATGACTTTGATGATTTTAAAAGACTTTGCAGGATTTAACTCATAAGATTTTAAAGGATTTGAAATGATTTTATGGATTTCAAAATATTTCAACAGATCTATATTATATAAATTTGAGACCTATTTCAAGTCCCTTTATGGAAATTATTCTCTACTCTTGACATGTGTTATTATATTTCAATGTTTTAGAATTTCATGAAGTCACGACATGTGGCACTCTTATATTGTTTTATTCTTATGCATTATTTTCGGAATTATTATAACTTTGCATTATTATAACTTTCCGTATTAATTTTTGTAATTAGTTTTTGGAACCATGTGTATCAATTATATTATATCACAATATATAAATTCTCTAAAAAAAAAATTAATAATAATTTTTTTTATTTGACCGATAAAACTAACTTATATCAAGTAGCCATGTTATTAACAAGAAAAAATTATAAAGATTTACATTTTTTTTTTTATGTTTTTGTTAATATTTTATAACTTATATCGAGCCATATTATTAAACAAAACAAAAAAAAACATGTTTTCTTTTGCTCATAATGATTCTCCATCTTTGGACCTTGCCATTAAAACTAATTTAAGGCTTATTCTGCATCTTTTGCTAGATTGGTGTTTTGGGAGCAAAACTGATTTAAGATATGACTAATAAAACCGATAAATTATTAAACAAATTAAATGTCATTCATCTAATAGTCCTATTTTTGTTCTTTTTCAAATGCAAGTCATTTAACAAAAAAAAAATTATTCATTCAAAAAAAAATTATATTTTGCTTAGTAGTTAAGACATGAGCTCAAATTTGATTGGTCGAGATAAATGTGGTTGTTTTACGTAATTGTCCTCTAAAATCTATTATAAATTAGACTCATTGGCCAACACTTTCTTTAATGAAACATTTAGTGAGAAAATATTCACTATTATCACTGACCAAAAATTTAATTGTTTATGTTTGGATCATTACATATATTATAATAATAAAAAAAACATAATCAGAAGAAGAAAAAAAATGACCTCTATTTTTACGATATTTTTAAATGGTTATGTTACATATATATGTCAAAATCACCTCTAACTTAGCATAGGAGATTTTCTAAAAAAAAAAAAAAAAA
>Ga0228710_1002857_pt1 | contig 27435 bp, 15 predicted proteins | sample MedpolnodulmetaG_FD_177995 | JGI IMG/M metagenome (GOLD analysis project Ga0228710, IMG submission 177995) | Root nodule microbial communities from Medicago polymorpha collected in Santa Monica, California, United States - pink nodules | ecosystem: Host-associated > Plants > Roots > Nodule... | reverse complement strand
GGTACGTAGGCAAAGGACCTAGTCCTTCCAAATCAATAAAATTGTAGATAAATAGGTCTCTTTTCTTTATCACTTTAAAGTCATTTTTTTCAAAAAAAAAACAAGCAAGTTTTATAGCACAAAACGTTAAATAAAACCAAGAGGTTCCCGTAGAGTACTACGGACATAAAGGGTGCTAACACCTTCCCTTTATGTAACTAACCCTCGAACCCAAAATCTTTTCAAAGGGGTGTTTCGAACTTTTTTCCCCTTTTCTCTCAAAATTAAATGTTCAGTCGTAAAATAAATTAGTGAGTCAAACGCTAAATAAATAGCCTTGATCTCCGAAAAATGGCGCGACAATATCTTTAGAAAATTGTTGTTATGTCTAGTTGTTGTGGTGTTGGATTTGGATTTGTTGTGGGTGAGTTGACTCAGTGAGTTGGACAAGTTGGTTGATATCTTTAGAGAAGCATAGCGGTTGTTGTTATGCCTAATTGTTATGGTTTTGGATTTTTAAAAAATCGTTGTTTGGTAAATTAAAGTGATTTTTTTTAGTGAACTAATTGGTTGTTGATTGAGTTATGAAATTGATTTGATGATGATGAAAAAGATTTTTTTTTTATGGGTTGGTGGTGTGTTGTTAATGATGAAGAAGATGATGGAAGGAGAAGGAAGAAGATGAATAATATAAACCTTAACGGTTTTTTGAATTTTTTTAACTTAAGGGACCAAAACAGGTAACGAAGATAAAGATAAAGTACTCAAACAATCTTTTTTTTTAGTTAAGGGACCAGAGCGATACCAAATAAATAGTTAAGGGACCAAAAGCGCATTTAAGCCTTCTTTTTCTTGAAGTTATTGGAGTGTTTGGATGTCTAATGTCTACTAAATATTTTTCAATATTTCAATAACAAAAGAGTAGTGTTATATTGACAACCAAACATCTGCAACCTATTTCACACAGTAGCTTTCATATGAAACAATTAAGCCTGATATGCAAACCAACATAATTAAAAATGATTAAAAAAATAAATTTGTATAGCGAACTGTAGTAATAGACGGTGTGGACAACCTTTTTGGTTGTTCATTTAATGCTTGCCTAACAAAATCAACACCACCCTTTTTATAAGATTGTGTTCTCTCTCATAAAACAAGAGTAATTATTGGTTGACACCATTTTTTAATGTACCACTCATGTACAGCCTCATGTGGCATAGACATCTTGGTAATTTCACCTCAAGACCGCAACCTCTCTTTCATCCACTGCTTCTCTCTCTCATAACCCTAAGGGTGGTACAAATGTGGTATGTCACCTAAGGATGTCAACCTATCATCACTCTTTTTTTACAGGAAAAAGATAGGTAGACACCTTTTTTTATACACCTCTCATGTGCACCCCATGTGTCAGGAGTGTTGTAGTAATTTCACATCACATCATCACTTCCTCTTATCGAGAAATTCTAACATGGTCACATGACCAAATAAAAAGTGTTTGGTCACACACACATAAAGAGATATTTTTTAATAATAAGGAGGAAATTGATAAAAAAAAATGATTGAATATTTTGAGGAGAATCTTTTTATGTGTGTGTGACCAAACACTTTTTCTTTAATCATGTGACCATAAAAGAATACCTCCCCTCTTATCTCTTCTTTCAATGTTTTTGCCACGTGTCACAATTGTGTGTGGGTGTCAAAGAATGTATGTCACTTAAGGTGGTCCATGTATCTCTACTTTTTTTCATGTCATTTATATTTTAAAATGTTCAAAAAGTTGTTGTTTTCTTTTTGTTTTTTTTTTTTAAATATTGAGGTGACAACTCCAAATTTAAAGGAAGAACGGTAATTTTTTTTATTTCTTATAAAATTTATTTATAATTCTAACATTATGCTCTCAAACCCATAAATTGCATGAGCCAATCTTCATCAACGTTCAGGTGGTAAATTTTCATTACAAAAATTATAACCATGTCCGTCTTCACCTCAAAACAACTAAGTTTGGGTTGAACTTTTCTACATTATCAGATTTGGTGGAATACTTAAGAACTTTATTTTCGGAGTATTGAATTGTGACATCTTTATTTTAAAGATTTGAATAAATAGTCACTTTGGTCTTTGATTCCGCAGTCCGCTGTCACATAGGTCTCTAACTCATGATTAAATACAAATAAGTCTTGACTCAACACTTCCATTATCACTTTAGTCCTTAACGTTAAATAATTATGTTAAGTGATGGTGTGGCATATGAGGTGTCACATGGACTAAAGTGAAAGTAAAAAATGGTCACTTTAGTCCCTAAACCAAAAATCAATACCCCCAAATTGAATCTCAAATCCCTAAATCCCTAAATCTCAAACCCTAAATGTAATCTAATTCCCTCTTTTGTTCAAAATCAATCATCCATTAAAAACCAACTTCATTTTAGGTCCCTGACTGTGCATACTTATTATCAGTTAGATCTCTGACAGTAAACACGAAATTTCACTAATGTCCCTCACAAGTTGTTAGTTTAACGTGTTAGCTACTGACAACACTAAGGTATTGTGTTAAATACCAACAAAAAAAAAAATTCTTCGGTTTGTGATGCCTCCATGCAAATTCAAACAAATTCATCATTATATCTAACACACTGCAATTGGACTGTTCAAATAATTTTTTTTATAGACATCATCAAACTAGAGTATATATACATAATCAAACCATAATTTTATACACTTGATCAAACCAGTATTTATAGATCAAACCAACATTGTATATCAAACCTGAATTTATATATCAAATATGCCATAGTAGTTGCTAAATTAAAATTAGAATTAGATCAAGTCTGCCATAGTATACTAGAGCATATTCATATTGACAGAAGTATATTGCACTGGTTTTTGGTATGTAGGAGTGAATAATACAAGAATATTACTGGATTTGCATCAAATGTATATAACACAGCAGTAGCTCTTCTATTGTCTTCGATTCTACTTAATAAGATAAGTATTAGAATATTGTCTTCTATAATAATATTTTGGTATTTAACACAATACCTTAGTGTTGTCGGTTGGTAATATGTTAAACTCATAACTTGCCAAGGACCTTGCTGTCAGTCGGTAGTATGTTAAACTCATAATTAGTCAGGGACCTTAGTAAATTTCGTGTTTACTGCCAGGGACCTAACTGATAGTAAGTATACACAATCAGGGATCTAAAATGAAGTTGGTTTTTAATGGATGATTGATTTTGAACAAAAGAGAGAATTAGATGACATTTAGGGGAATGAGATTTAAGGATTTAGGGATTTGAGATTCAATTTGGGGATATTGTTTTTTGGTTCAAGGATCAAAGTGACCATTTTTTACTTTCACTTTAGTCCTTGTGACACCTCATATGCCACATCATCACTTAACAAAATAACTTAATGCCAGAGACTAAAGTGATGACAGAAGTGCAGAGTCAGAGACTTATTTGTATTTAATCCTGAGTCAGGGACCTATGTGACAACAAGCTGGAGAATCAGGGATTAAAGTAACTATTTTGCTCTTAAAGATTTATTTAAATATGTACTTGTACCAAGTACAAAAGTACTCATCACCTCTCCCATGGCAGTGAGAGGAGGAGTACAACGCTAGAGGCGAGTCGTTATTTTGATTATAGCTCGATAAAGAGGATTGCTAGTCCTACATATCTGTAAGTGGTTAGGGAATCAGAGCTACATAGTTCTTTTGACGATTGATGATGTGGGGAAGAAGAAGTCAATGAATGAGGGAGGCATGAAGTCTCGTATTTATAGTGTGGTCCTATGAGGTACGGGGTGAAGGAGTGGGGAGTTTTGGCGAAGAGTAATATGGGCAAGTTAGTGGAGATCATGAGGTGTCCCACTTCTCCATCTCTCTTAGACTTAATCAAAGCCCGTGTATTTCATGTGGGATGACTTTAGTCAAAGCATGAGGTGTACTACTGACCACGTGGGTGGGTCCCCCTTCTTCTAAGGAGGCCACGTGGTTCCTTAGTTGACATAATTCTCATGGCGGTACAAAATTGAATTTTCTCGATATTTTTATTATAGTTATGTTCTTAAACGCTTTCATGGTAGAGGGTATCAAAAGAATAATATGATTTAAGATTTGCATGAGAAAATGGAAGTGATGAAAGGATGCACCTCATTAAAAATTATCTCTGAGAAGAGAAGAGCGAGAGCATCTTTATATTTTGCAGTTTAGGTTTTTAACTAAAATGGTAACAAAGGTTACCTCTACACTCTTCTAATTGGTAAGATTCTCCAGTAAATTTCTCTTTAACCCTGAAAGGACCTACCTAATTTAAGCTGAGCTTTTCAACTCTATAAAGCATTTCAACACTAAATCTCATTCTCTTATCACTATTGGATCGTCTTTGTGTTAAACATAGAGATATTTTTTCACTTTGAGGAGGAAAAATCACCTGAGATTCCCTTATCTCTCCCTTTATATACTGTCTTTCATGTTGGTTTATTCATATTTTCTTTTGAATAGTCGTGAATATACACTAAAAGCATACTGATACTTACTCATGCTAATTGGTCTTCAATTATTTCTCTTTACACCCTCCGGTCGCTATGTAGTATATAATAAATCTAAAAAAGTTGTTTTTTGTTTATAATAGTGACAAGAATATGTATTTCACCCATTTTTAAAATGAGGAGTTGCTACATGTTCAAATAATTTTCGTGATGGATAAAAGTTATATATCGGGTTGCAATTCCTTTGTTTGATTCCCTAAGTTAATAAAGTCTCTTTAAGAAAACTTGAACCATCAAAGTGAGACTTTAGAAAGCTTCAACATCTTCAAGCAATTGGCAATAATGGTTGAATGTATGTGCCTTAATTCATTTTCATTTCAGTTGTCATAATAGAATTTTGCTTTAGATCTTTGAGAAATTCTAACTTCTAGTATCATAGCTAATTTTAACATTGCAAAATTTGTTTTATGCTTTTAGGCATTTTTTTGCATAAATATGAAAATCTAATAGTTCCCTTTTTGAATGTTTAAATTTAGAAAAATGTTGAAATCATAAAAGAGCAATTTAAATTCTCATCGACGGTAAGTATTTTTGTAGTTTTATATACATGAGCAGGGAACATGGGTATGCTTAGCTCTTGGAGTTCTAGCAAAACACTGAAAGAACTTTGCAGAGCCATAATATGGAAACCAAGAGAGGTTTGATCCCAAATGTGAAGAAATGAAAAGAAGGCACCCTTATGCATTCATACCATTTGAAATTGGTCCAAGGATATGTATTGGATAGAAATTTTTCTTCAAATAGATCAAGCTAACTTTGATTCATTTATATAGAAAATATGTATTTGTTTTATTCACTTGACATGGAAAAACATGTAGAACTTGAATATGGTTTAGTTTTCAACTTCAAGCGCGGTGTTAATCTTTGAGTAATAAAAAGAAATTAATAATGTCTATGTAAATCAAATAAATTGTATTATTGATGCAGTGGATTAATTATTGTTCTCTCTTGCTCATTTTTATTATGAGCAAGTTACAAAATATATAAATCAAAACACATGTGAATCAGTTACTTGTGCTAATAAACTCGTATTAAATGAAAGGAAATACGCTTGAAAGTTTATAAGCGGTGGACTATCCACACCTTACAAACCAATTTTGTAATTGTTAAATTAGATACGACTCAAATTCTAAGATGTTATTAGAATTATATTTTCGTCCTAAGACTTGTGGGATATGGCTCCACCACGCTTTCAAATTTCAATGTACAAGTATGCAATCATATGAACTAACTACATAATGGACATAATTACACAGATAAACAATTCTAGCATTTCTATGTTTTATCCCTTCATATATATTTTTAAAAGGTTAAAACTCAAATCAGATGTTACTAATTTGTTCCCAATGGGATTGAGGTACATCAAGAGCAAGAGAAGACCACTGTCTAGAAAGTGACATTGAAGAAGAAGAAATAGAATTTCTAGGATGATATGCTGATATTCTCTTCCCCTTTCCTTCATATATAATAGCATCCTCTTCTTCATCAGGTACACATTTTTCACCTAATATAATTGTTTTCATCCAAATAGATTCATCAGGTTTTAGCTTCTCTTTATTCCCTATATCACTTTCCTCTTTTTTATCCCAATTTCTTGCTAAAGATAAACTCCTTGGCATTTTTATACTCAATTTAAACGATAGCCTACGTTCAGAAGTTGTCCGTTTCACAAATTCTGAAGCTTTGTTGGTGCTGTCGGGTTGCTGCATTGATGGTGGGAGAGGTAACTCTTTCGTCGACATTTCAATGTTATTTCCTTCTATTGATGTATTTTCTAACTTTGTTGTCTCCGTACGAGGTTGTTCTTGTGACATGAATATTGTTGCGTTTGTTGTGTTTTTGTCCGTGGTTGTGTCTTCTTCGGTATTTGATATCGGTGTTGTAGGAGGCGGCGCCAATTTTCTCCTTCGAAATCGAACACTGCATAGAGTTGTGATTATGGCAATGCTTGTTGCTAATCCTATTAGGGAGAATGAAAAATATAGAAATGGACCTATCAATGAATTGGTTGCATTGTCATAGGGCAGTCTTCTTCCCATGACAAAAGATATCATCTATGTAAGTGATTTCTATTGCTGACAATTTGTTTTATGTTCTTTGTCTTGTTCCTGCGATTTAATGGTTTTGTTTCTTGGCAAATGATGATTGAAGGGTGTCTGGGGAATTCAAATTCCTATAGAAATATATAGTTTTGAGAAATGATCAAATGACAATTTTGTTTTTTGGTTTGGTTTGTTGAAGAAAACCGTATATGGTTGCTCAAATTTTGGAGTTGTAGGGAAGGAAACATGTGGGGAAAAGAGAGAGTCTAAACTTAGAAAATTTAGTTGATAGAATAAGATTTTTATTTAACTTCCATTGTATCATGCGGCTTCGATGAGCATGGAGCCATGCTCATCATCAACTAACGAAACTGAATATGTTGAAATTGTTACACATGTTGTATCTCAAAGGTAGTTTCATCTTTTTAGCGTCTTTTATAGATATTTTTATTTTATTTTTGTATCATTAATTTTGTTTTTCACAATATTGAAACTCTCCAATTCTCTTGTAAAAAAATATATTGGAACTCTAGTCTCCTTTCTCATTCTCATCTTCTTTCTTTTGTTTTTAAATCTATATTGTTAACATGGTATCTAGGAGATCGATTTGATTTTGGGATCTACTATAAAGTGGTCCATTGCTTCTTTTAGTTGTCTCACTCGTCTTTAATTGCGCAGCGATTTGATTTCATATTGACCTCGCATTGTTTTTCGTTTTTTTGGTGACGCTCCGTTCTCTTGCTTTTCGTGCGTCTATTTCTACTCCCTCCGTCCCTATATTTAAGCACCATTTTGACTAAAAATTTGTCTTTAAATATAAACTCATTTTCAGATTACTAAATGCATTTATTATTATTTTCCTAAACATACCTCTAATTAATAATACTAACTTGTCTTGAAATATGAAAAGTCAACATTAATACACATACAAACAAATGATGATTAAATGTGTTTACATAACATTCCAGACTGCTTTCAGGATTGCCGACTGACCCCACAAACCAACACGAGTCTTTTCAGCGTGTTTTGTCCTCACTCGCACGCTTACCAGGAAACTTCCCAGTAGGTCACCCATCCCAAAATTGCTCTAAGTCAAGCACGCTTAACTGTGATGTTCTTATGGAATGAGCTACTGAAAAGAAGATGCATCTTATTGATATAGGTAGTACCAAACAATTCTTATAAACCTTCCTTCAACCATGCAGTCACATACCCGCACCGCCTCAGGATCCCTCTCATTCCGATGTGATTCAGTTTTGCCTAGAAGCATGCCAGGAGCCGGACCACTCCCCGCCCTCATCAGCCTCGGGCGTTACATGCCCACCAAGCGGAGGCGTTACATGCCCACCAGCTTCCGCTTGGTTCGTCCTCGAACCATCGTACTGGGAGAGGTCTGCCCTGATACCATTTCTCGATTTGTGCGTGTCATCCTTGCGCAGGGGCCATACTAATCTTCTATGTATCGTTTCAATTTTATCGGATGTCCCCGAGGGAGTATTTTTCAACAGATTTGTTCTTAGCAGACTGTTCTTTTGAATGTTGCTTGATTTTTTCCCACTTTTTTTCTCATTATAATTGTGATTTTTGACATGGCTGGCGATAAATATGCTTCTCTTTTAATTTATTAGTGTCAAATGAATAGAAAATTACTCATATTAAGACATTGCACTAAACAAAATTCAAAGTTGATGTGAAGCTATGTTGATGGAATGTATGTTAAGCCCAAATATAAAATTAATGAAGAGAATCAAAAGGATGTGGAAAGTGAGAAGTCATGAACTTGGATTGTTAATTTTGTTTAGTCTATAGACATGCAACTTGCAAAACTTGGATTAAGAATGTTTGGGATCACTTGAAACACTTGTATGTTAAGTCTGACTTTGTTAAACAACATTAGTTGGACATTGATATTTGGGATATGAGCTGAATAATGTGACAGTTCAAGAATTTTATTTTGTCATTTCTAATTCATAGGACCATTTGACTCTCATTTAATTGTAATATGTCAACATGTATATTTATTGTAGAGAATATCATTGTTTAGTTTAGTTTTTGATGGGTCTTCGAGATGACTTTAAGGGGGCTTCAAGGGACTATTTTGCACGCCACTCCTCTTCCCAGTGTTGTTTATGGGGAATGCTCCTTTTTACAAGGGAAAGTCTCAAGGAAAGGATGGCAGTGATGAATGTGAATTTTAAAAGGAGAAGAGTAATTAGAAACAAAATTGTGGAACTTTAATCTATTTTATTATGTATTTTAAATACAATTACAAAAAATAATATAAAATGATTGTGAATGATTATCTTAGGCAGGTCATGAATTTGAGTTATGTGAACATAAAATGATGATGCGGTGACAGTAGGGGATTTAGTTTATTATTTTATATCACATCATCCAAATCAATTTCTTTATTTTAAGTATTTTTATAGATGATAATGCATACCATTCACCATTGTTGAATTTTAAAAATGTAAAATGTCTTAGTGGTCTTTAAGTTAAATGTTTATAACAAGTTAGTTATTTAAATTTATTTTGTAATAAATTGGTCTTTTATATTTTTTTTTGTTATGAATTGGTCTTTTAAGTTTTAGAATATTTACATTGTTTTTCATGATTTCAGTCAAGTTGTTAAAATATGTTTATGGCTCATTTAACATTGAGATGGTAGGTCGAAAAGTGTCTATGACATCAAACATGATTAGTTACTCATATTTTCTTCTTGTTTTTGAATTCAAGCCTAATTTTACGGATGAATATTCCATCAAAAATATTACAAATCAAGATTGAATAATACACATATGAACCCTAGTTTCGAGAATAGTGAATTTGGATATAACAACTTAACATCAAACATCGACGTAAAACATTTTTTAACTGAGTTTGATAGAAATAGGATCATGGTGCAAATATTTTATGACTTAAAAGACCAATTTATAACAAAAATAAACTTAAAATTCTAATTTGTTATAAACACCTGGCTTAAAGAACCGCATATAGTCCCTATGAGCTTGATTCATTTGGTAAGGGATAATGCACAATATGTGCAGGGGCCGGGGTTCGAACCCCGGACACCCCATTTATTCATCTTTAAGGTGAATTTCTCAAGCCACTAGGCTACTTGACCAAAAAAAAAAAAAAAGAACCGCATATAATATTTCACCTTTTAAAAATGTATAGTGTCCACCGGAGCTAGTTGGTCCATAATTATAAAAGTATTTCTTTAAAAAACCATTTCCTTTAAAAAAAAATACTAAAATCTTTAAAGAGTTACTTAATAAACAAATAAATTCAACTAAAATAGGAAAGGACCAAAATCATCAAACAGTTTTTTAAATCATATTTTATTTTATTATCGTCTCCTTTTAGATTGGCACGGACGACCATACCACATGGCACTAGATATTTCAACTTGATTGGAGATACCTTACTCATCGCGATACTAGTTTGTTTTTTCAAATCGCGTTAGCTGGCCTCGTTCAGTCAGGTTCTGCCTTAGCACTAGTGTGACTATTCAAGTCATGTCTAACTTGACTCAACATATATCAAGTTCGCCCAATAGCATGACTCTTCAATTCATGCTAGCTCATCCCACTCAACCAGGTCCTACCTCAACCATATCGAGCTCATCCAGTAGCTTGGCAATTTAAGTCATACCAGCTCAAACATTCAACTAGGTTATATCTAAACACTACCTTGATTATTCTACCCATGTCTAACTTGACTCAACCATATTAAACCTGACTAGTAGCTTGATAGTTCAAGTCACGCTAGCTCACCTCACCCAACCAGGTCTTACCTCAAAGCTAGATTAATTGTTCGAGTCATTCCCAGTTCAATCCAACCATATCAAGCTTACCCCAACCAGGTTGTGAAAGTTAGTTCGTTGTAATCTCCCTCCTAATTGCTTCATGACTTGCCAAGTCATGTAGTGACATAATTTATGCATGTTTTGATTCCCTGAGTTTCATATGAACAACCAACGCCTCTGAAACATGTCTCGGCTTCACACGTCATATACAAATGAGTTGCAACCAACTTTACGTGCGATCGTACTCGCACCAGACGACAAATGAGAGATTATGGATCACAACCTAATGGGTTTGTGTGATCGATCAAAGAAAGACCCATTAGGTAATGATCTATTGACTACAAAAGAAGACACTTAAATTGATTCTATTATCTAGCTTGAACAATATAGTTTTGCCTTAGTTCGTATTTTTGAAGCTCCTCTTAGATAGCTCTACATAATAGCTTATGGAGAGTATCTTGTGTTTGTATATGTGAATGTTAAAAATCTTAAGAAAGAGTTTTACCATCTATTACGATTCTTTATGCAAAAAAATGAAATAAAAAATCATCAGTTATGAGTCTAAGGTACTCGATTAATTACGTCTCAAAAGTTGCAGACAAAGAATATCCATTAAAAAATAAAATGAAAAGACACAATCTCTTTTAATTAATAAATAAAAGACATGACATTTATGTAGAAAGTCAATGTAATGTATCATACAACAAAGTCATTAAAAAATAAACATCACATCTCATTGAAACTAATGAAATTCCAAAATCATTTTTTTGAGGGACCAAAATCATATCTATTTTTAAAATAATACAACTACGTCATCATCATATCATTAGTACTAATTACATTACCATATTCTACTCCTATCATTAGTACTAATTACATTACCATATTCTACTCCTACCAAAAATAAAATAAAAACTCACCTTATTGTTCCATTGGGGTTAGTGTTACATTATTTTCATTTATAAATAAAGCATATCATATCATAAACCACAGAGAAAAAGAAAAGAAAAGAAAAGAAAAGAAAAGAAAAAGCAAAGAAAGAATCGATTTTGAATGGAGGAAGGAAGCAGAAAGTTCAAAAGGGTATGTGTCTTCTGCGGCAGTAACTCCGGCAACCGCCAAGTTTTCAGCGACGCCGCCATTCAATTAGCAGATGAACTTGTTAGTGTTCTTTTCTTTCTCTTTCTTACAACACTCTCATTATTATCATTTTTATCATTTTTTTTGTGATTAATGCTCTCATTATTGTATTTTTCTTAATCTTTGGTTAAAAAAATCATCTTTTTTCATTAGCAAATAAAAAAAATCATCTTTGTCCATAAAAGGGTATCTGGGTAGGTGAAGTTGTCAGAGAATATTTGCTTTTTTTGGGTTAACTAACATTCTGACAACTTTTTTTGTTTTTGTAAATACATTTATTGCTCTGTGTTTGTTGATGTTGTCATCAATACTGTTTTTTTCACTTTGTCATATCATGTCATTTTACCATGTGTGAAATGTTAATGTTTTTAATTTGTTTTTGTTTTTGTGTGTACAGAAACATTGATTAAGGTTTAATGTTGTTGTCTTTTTATGGTTTGTGTTTCAGGTTAGGAGGAACATAGATTTGGTGTATGGTGGAGGAAGTGTTGGATTGATGGGTTTGATATCTCAAAAAATGTATAATGGTGGTTGTCATGTTCTCGGGTATGCATATTCATTCACTGTAAGCTTTGTATTGTTGTTGATTGATATCACTTTGGCCCTGTTTGGATAAACAACTTATTTCACACCTTATAAATAAGCTATTTTTGTAACACAGTAAAATAACGTTGAACTGTTTTCGTATAATCTTTAAGTTGTTTTCATGAACTATCATAGAGAGTTGATGAAAATAAGCTGAAAACAGTTGTTTTTATAAGTTCTGTCAAACAGTGTCACAAGTGCTTATTCTAGTAGATAAGCTCAAATAAGCCTATTCAAACAGACCCTTTGTAAGATTTGTGTTGTTATTGATTTGTTTTCTTTTTCCTAATATGTACTTCTCTACATTTACAGGGTTATTCCAAAAGCTCTCATGCCACATGAGGTATTTGTGCTACTACTACTTGTGTAACTGTTATTTATAGTGTTATTGTTCTGTTTCGCTATTGATTTTCATTCTACATGGATTTCATTTAATCTCTAGCAATGAATTGGTTCTTGTTTGATATTAGTTTATCACCTGGATTCATGTTTTTATGACATTTGAAAATCAAAGGTAGTCTTTGTGAAAAAATAATCTGAATTTGAGCCATAGAAATAAGAAATTACAAGAATGTTATTTTTGGGTGAGGGTTGATGTATGTTAGGGTAATGTCGTTGGGACGGGGAGTACAAAGTTTTGAATAGCATCATCCTTCTTACTTCTGATAATGACTTATTTGGGAGAAAATTTGCTTTCTCCTTTATGATAGTAGTTCATTGTCATGGAAACAATTTATAGTGTCCATTCAATGTAGAAACTATCATCTTAGTATGTTGTATTTGGTTTATTTTGACAGATATCTGGTGAAGCAGTAGGTGAAGTAAGGATTGTTTCAGACATGCATGAGAGAAAAGCTGCAATGGCTCAAGAAGCTGAGGCATTTATTGCACTCCCTGGTATTACCTGAATAACTCTTCAAATAGTTTTAAAAGAAATCAATGACTGTGTCTTATTATATGTCAATTCTACTAAAGAAAACTGTTCCTTTGTATTATGAAATTTTACTTTTATTTTTCGTGTATTGGATTGCTCTAATGAATGTATAATGTTGACTGTTACCTTTTTTCTCATACCCTCCATTCTATCCTCATAATCAGGAGGATATGGAACTATGGAAGAGCTTCTGGAGATGATAACTTGGGCTCAACTTGGAATTCATAAAAAACCGGTAATGTTATGCTGTTACTTTGTTGGATAAAATGCTTGGTATATACCGTTATAATCGTATGTTGACCCAAAATATCATCCTGCACAGGTTGGCCTACTGAATGTTGATGGTTACTATAACTCTTTGCTTGCATTATTTGACAATGGTGTTGAAGAAGGCTTCATTAAGCCCAGTGCTCGGAGTATAGTTGTCTCAGCTTCATCAGCCAAAGAACTTATGTTGAAGATGGAGGTTTAACTATGACTAGCCACTTTTACCTTATTATTATTATTATTATGTGAAAGGAAACATTAGAAAACGTGCACATGCAGAGTCTAAATTGATGAATGGTGGATTGTTTTACTAACTAAAATTAATAATCTACTTATGTACATGAGAGTTTATGGCCCTGCTTGGATAAACAACTTAATTAAGGGCTTAGAAATATGCCATTTCTGTCAAATTATTTTCATTTAAACTAAGTTGTTTCCATATAAGCTATCCTGGAGAATTTGTGAAAATAAGCTTAAAACAACTTATGGACATGTCATAAGTTGTTTCCATAAGCTCTTCAAAATAGTCCCATAAGTGTTTGTGCTAGTAAATAAACTCAAATAAGCCAATCACAACAAGCCCTATATCAAGTCTCATGAAAATAGATTGCAGCCCATGCTTTGCCTCCTGCTACATATAAGGAACTTTGTAGCGTGATGATGTTAAATAGGAGTTTACTGTTTTTCTGGTACTTGTAAACATGTACCAGATATGCATTCAATTATCAAACTCAAAAAGTTAGTCATACATAAGAAAGTTCCAATAGTTATTTACATTACTCTGATATTATGTTAATTAAAAGACTAAATTGCTGAGTTGGAATTTTTGCAGAGTTATTCTCCTTCCCATGAGCATGTAGCCCCTCATGAGAGCTGGCAGATGAAGCAATTAGGCAATTATCCAGGACAAGAAAATGCAGAATGAAACTTTGTTTGGTGGAAGGTTTTTCTAGAATTTGTCTTCTGATTTGATTCTCCATAACTTGAAATGTATACAAGAATTGCTGGAGATGGGGCCAAATGTTGTTTTGTTACTATGTATTGATTTTTATGAAGTGACGGTAGATGTGCTTTGCTGTTTTTGAATCATTTCATTTATTGGTTAATTGTGACACTGTAAGATAGTCAAATTTGGTTGTTACTTGCCACAGTTGAAGTGAAAAAGTATATGGAAATAAAATGAGATGACAAATCATGATGAATCGAGAAATTTTAAGTTGTGGGGACAATACTCGTATAGTTTGTAAAATACGGGTTTTTCTGACTTTGAATCGGGCAAATTGCTCTAATATCTACTAAGGTGGCTCCACTATGTTGTGACCAGATTTGAAATTACAGATAAATCATGGCCAACCTAGAGTTTGGCAAACCAAAGGTTGTTTACAAGCTTATGACAATGAGTGATGATGACCTTTTACAATTGACCTCTTCTATGATGTAGTGAGTGGTATCCATGATAAATGATCTTGGTTTTAAATTGCAGTTACGATCGTCATTACATTACAATCTCTTAAGAATGTGAAAATCTCAGATATAGCTAATATGTCACTATTGCAAATTTGCAATTGTGATGCAGCTATAGTGACTATAAAAACCTTGATGTTGCAAACTCATATAAAGTTGTAGACTGCAATTTAAAACTGTGCATGTAGCAACTATAGCTACTTAAATACAATGGTTGCTGCTACGTTAAAAGTCATGTATTTGAGAAGAAAAAAACTACCATGGAACCATGATTCTCAAAGTAAAAGTATAAGTAGGTGAGATATTTATATGATGTCTCAATGTAGTGCTAAAAATATAGAATCTTTGTTAATACATCAACCATACATATTTGGTGGAACATCGACGACAGAATATTACAGTTTTGTGGTTAAACATTTTGGTAATTAGTGTCATTGACTAATGTGTCGCTTTCTTGTGCAAGATGGCCACATTTGAGGGTGTTAAGTGTATTGGATAATATTAGACCTGGATTGTCGTGGAACTTTTCATTGTAGGACCCTTCTTTCCATTTGACAAGTCATCTACTTGGTTCTATTTTCCTTTTTTCTAAACGATTGGTCATTCATTAGTCTCATGGTGCCACTACAATTATCAACGGTAGTTATTGTTTTGCATCTTTTCATTATATAGTACTGCTTGTGTCATTGTCATTGTCGTGGTGGACCAGTTGCAAGAAGTTCTGCATAATGGAGAAAGTTGTTACTTTCTAAAGGGACCATCTATTTATTCATTCCTTATCATAATTTAGGTATGTCAAATATCTTCTACAAAAAAATTTAACTCAAAGCTACATTTTCATTAAAACAAGACATTTTGTGAAAGAATAATCACTTTTTCATAGATGTTTGTGTGCTTTAAACACTTCACAAGGATTTCAGCCAGTCATCTAATTCTCCTAGTTGTAGCTTTGATTGCAACGTAAGGTGGTACCGTGAAATCAGCGCTTTTCAAACACACTTTGATTATAACATTTTGATACTTCAAGAATCACTCAACTTTTATGTTATCCACTAATAGATTCTGAAGCAATCTGGTAGAATCAATTATTTTGCCTCAATGCTAGTCTCTGGAGGATGAAGTGCACACTTAGCATATTATTCTAACACAAGCAACAACTATATGCAAAGAAAGGTCGCTACTGTACCAGTAAACAGGAATAAATTGTTCATTATTAAAATTTGTTTCCTGACAGAAGAAAGATAAAAGTATTTATGTCGGTATGCCACCATCACTACCACTATCATATACAATCTCCAAAAGCCAACATGGTGAAAGTTCAGGAATAGTTTATACAAGATGGTACGAGAAAGTTAACAGATATTTCATGTCCAAAGTATGAGCCAGAAGGTATGATTCCAGAATAAATGTTGCACCCCCTGATGAGTAATGAAGCAGCCACTCAATTACATCATACACCATGGCTTTGGCAGCTTAATGCTTCAAAATTTTGTGAAGGGGTTAAGGAACATTTTCTAGATCGTGTCGAGTCAAGCTTTTTCTTTGGAAGACGATGATAACAGATGATTTAATGTTGACGCTTGAATGACAGCACTATTAGGACTTGGCTCCCTCACACGGGAAGTAGTGGATCTTCTAGGGCCATAATTCTTCTCCATGTTACTTCTTTTTTGCCGCGAAGTGATGAATCTCAGTAGCCGCGTTGAGCCAACGAGCAAAATCACGCCAGTAATTATAAGTAGCCTGCAGAATAATGTGTCATAAATATGACTGTGACATAAAAACGTGAACATTTTCATCTCATTGGTGAAACAAGAATTACCAGATTGGATACTCTACAAAGATAGACTAGATGTATGTTTTAAATTTTGATGGTTGCTCTTTTGGCCCCCAACAACGATTCAGGAGATAACTCCCGAACGACATTTTTTGTGTTTATAAAAGCTTCGGGAGATAACTCCGGAACGTTGTTTTTCAGGATAAAGAGTAAACAGGGGGGCCAGAAGAACATCCCCATCTTAAATTTTGGCTCTCTTGATAAAGTTATTCACCAATCCACACAAAGACTCGCACAACAAAATAGATAAAAGTTACCAAATATTTGTAACAGACAACAAAACACGATGTAGCTTCATCCATATGGAAAGAGATATCAAAGTGACATGGTAAAGCGTAATTCATCCGTTCAGATTCAACAACAGGCTTTTTATTTTTTTTATTTCATAAAAAGCCAGGAAGAAATCTTTATATTTAAACAAAGAATGGAGATATCTTGCATATTTGTAAGAAATTTTCATATGCAAACAATTAAAAATAGAAACTAATGAATAGGTTGTTTTATGTTAGATAAGAGCCATCAAATTGAATCCTTGATTTTGGGTTGAAGAGATTTTATCCATGATGCACCAGATGGTATTTTTCTCATTTTTCCATGAATATTATGGACTATTTCAACCTAGTCCAACTTGTATAACATAGCAGAAGGCCTCAATAGAGCGAGTCCCAAATTATCTTTCCTTCTTGTGTACGTGCAGGTATTTAAAAATTAAACAAAAGAATGGGTATGGAAGGAAGGAAAAAGCCATAAAACACAAAGCATAACATCTTAAATTACCATCCAAGAAGAAGTGCTAGACGGGCTTTTGGGGCGGAAGGAAGTCGCTCACCCAAAGCAAGCATCCCAGCAAGTACACCAGTCAAAATTGATGCCACAGCTGCACATGTAGAAACTATAATTGCCCTCCCATGCTTTAGGCCACGTGTCTGCAGAGTTGGGAGGATAAAGATTATTTCATTATATAAATTTATCTGAATCATGAAATTAGTGATGTGGAACTGGGTAAAATGACCTCAAAGTTTATCTAGAGTTTTTGAATAAAACAGGTAAAATGAACTCAAAGTTTGAAAGGCGCAACAGTTCTCACAAAACTAGATCATGTAAAAGTGGACTCAGAATACCTGATAGTAAAAGCCGATACCACTACAAGATACACTGATCAAGAGGCATATAGGAACCAGAATCTTGGGAAAACCTTGCTCAAGGAATAGAAATCCCATCTTTGATATTACAGATGACATCCTGCATAGAGGCTTTATAATTAACTCAAGACATATAATCAAGTTTTGTTCATAGCCAAAGAAAGCAGAGATCTCCCATATAAACTGACAGTTCTGATTAAGCTAAGCTTAGTCTTCAAGGAAAAAAAAATTACAATCATTATATAAACTGTTCGTAACATGGTATAACTATGTGTGCAACCAACTTAAAGCTGTTAAAACTTGCTGGTGATTAATTAATATCAAAAAGGATTTTTGTTTCAATGAAAAAAAGTGGCCAAAATTTTGTGTAGGTCCTTATTAAGTTATTAGGCATATTGACACTATAAACACATTTTCAAAGCTTCCCTCTGCCCTTAATATGGGCAGGACTTTCTTTGTGATCTCTAAATGGTGCAGTGCTTGTGATTGTTGTAGTGCCAAGCTACTATCAAGTTGCTATCAATAATATTCAAGCTCTTATTACTTCGCTCTCTTTTTTTCTTTCTAAAGCCATAATTTGAACAAGCTCTAAATTCTAAATTATTGTTAGAATTTCTGTCCAGATTAAGGAGTTGAGGCATCTCAAAAAATGACATGTATAAGAACAAGGACAGAATACAGAAATAGAGTAGAGAGGTAAGCAAAAGTACCCAAACAAAATACCAGATTCCAAGCCATAAATGATTTCCTCGACAACATCATATTCCATCTGTATAACATTAAAATGTCATCCGATAGAAGAACAAAAAAACATAGCTCACTAAATTACCATATGCGGGTGTTTATTATGAAAACACATGTAAACTTGAAGGTATTTCAGCAAGCGTAAAACATGAATTACCATCTCTTGTTCTCTTCGCTGACGCTTGTATATTCGAAGCCATCCATTGAGCAGTATCTGTACAAGTGTTTCTAACAATTAAAATAATAACAATGCATCGATGATAGTATTATCACTTTGTTACATCAGTCAACTCATTATTTTTGAAAGAGAAGTTGCTAAATACTATAAAAAAAAAAAATCATCAATACGAAAGTATTGTAAATATGTAACCAACACTCTTATATAAGAGTGCCAGGTTAATGAAATGACAAGCAAAGTGCATTTAAAGCATTCCAAGAGACCAGTAGGCAGTAAATGCCTTCCCATTGACTTCAAAAGGAATTTGGTGATTAGTGTCATATGTAGATTCAAAAGGAATATATCCAAGAGACATAGATTCAAAAGGAATATATCTAAGAGAAACAGATTTCTTTATCATGAATTGATTGCTCATTAAAATAATAATCATATTTTTGAAGACATATACTTTATGCCTTTTTTTGGGAATATACTTTATGCCTTGATTATATGAAACTGTTACAGAGGACAGCTAACACGGCAACTCTATATGCAACAGGTTCAAGAAAAAATAACATTCATGTGAACATAAGTGAGAAAAGCAGGAAACCAAGTAATCAGATGAGGCTTTTTTTAACTTAGCTAATAATTAGAACTTCAAAAGATATACAACTTTATGCATTTATTATATGCTACTGTTAAACAAGATATATGAACTGGATTCAAGGCCAAATAGGAGTTTGGCAGGCACTCCATGCATGGCCTTCCAGTTAATTAAAGAATACTACTATTTCTTCTTCAACAACGACATTATGCATTTTCTCACATGATTGTTATTATAATAAAATCAAGGGAGTGAGTCCCCATGAGCTTAGCTCAGTTGGTATGGATATTGCATTATATATACAGGGGCAGGGGTTTGAACCCCGGATTCCCCACTTATTCACCTTAAGAGGTGAATTCCAGCCACTAGGCTACTTGACCAAAAAAAAATAAAATCAAGGGAGGGACGCCATACTTATGAATGCTGAATATCTAAGGCCATTATAGCACGTGACTATATATTAAGTTGATTCTTGAGACAAGGTACCTACAAACAAGATGGAAACAACAAATGCCAGCCATGGTATGTGAAAAATAGATAGAGCAACCATCTCTTGCTGCTCCTCACCACCAGCACCAACTCCTAAATATAGATAAACATATAATAGTTAAACACTAGTGTTAGTTTGTCACATAAATACAAAATCATATATCTTAATACAATGAAACTGCAGCACAAACTTAGTTTTCTTATAATCCAAATAATAAAAATGAGAAAATCTCCAGAAAATTTCAATCCATCGCTTAGATGCTCAGAGTCAGCCACACAGGTTCAACACAACAGTATACGCAATTACACCGAGACAAATAAATCATGATTAACATAGATCCAAATTATGAACTACATGAAAAGCTATAAAATTCATCATTCTCATCATAATCAACCAATAGTCTGTTTGGATCCATGGATGGAGCCAAAATTCACACCTTTGGGTGAAGCTGGAAATCCTGGCTTCTCCATTTCACGTTAAAAAGTTGCATTGGGACGTGATTTTTGGGTAGCCGTGGTTTTGAAACTCAAAACCAAACACATGCTAAATGAATTGTCACACAACCCAACTTTTTTTTTATGATTTTGACACACTTTTTCCTTAATAGTTAACCCCACAACCTTGCTTCTTCTGTACAAAGAAATCAACTTAAACACAATGCATTGGTAATTAAAAACTTACATTACCTATTGTGCCAAAACCAGCCAAGGTAATTCCAACCCAATCAACAGCATTCATGACTTCTTGGAGATAAAAATGAGAAAAAATTGACAGAATCGCTAGTCCACAGCCAGAAACCGGTTGAATAACAGAGACCTATACTTGAAAAAATATAAACCACCAATATCATCAAAGTCAAAAACCTAAACAAAACACCATAAAAGCAAGCCAATTGCTAAAGGCAATGTTATCGATCACGGATAGTGGAAAATAGTGGAGTGTTAAAATTTCGCTATGCAATAGTGCTACAGCGCTACCTTAGCAGCTATATGACAGTATTTGTACTAAGGGCCCGTTTGGATTGGCTTATTTTCTAGTTTATGAAAAGTAGCTTATGCAAATAAATAAACTTTTATATTAATTCATAAGTTCTCACTAATGAAAATAGTATCTTCATAAGTTGTTTTTTCATAAACTACCTTGACAAGCTTATGAATAATATATAAAAGCTTATTTATTTGCACAAGTTATTTTGCAAAAGCTCAAAAATAAGCCAATCCAAACGGCCCTAAATAGCTTATCGTGGAACAATTGAAGTTTGTCCAAATTCCACTACACTACACCGCTATAGTTGCTATTTAACAACATTTCTAATGGGTATAATAAAAATCCTTTAAAATTGATCAAGCATAGCACTTACAGGAGCCAGAGACAATGCCCTTAACATCAATAACGCCCCAAAAATATCCATCAGGAAACCTATCAACCATGTTTTGTTCAAAGCATAAGCCCTAATAACCTGCAAAACCCAATCATATAGCAATCATAACCCATTCTTCTTCAATTAAATACATTTTCTACACATGCATGAAAAAATCAATAAAAATTACTAATTTGAGACACACCCATTATTTTTAATGAAATTTCAGATTGACCCATTTGCTTCAAATGATTAAATCATCAAAAAAGGTGAGATCTTTATCAAAAAAATTGAAAAAAAAAAAAGATTTTTACCTTGAGCTTGAAGGAGAGAGGAGGGAGAATAATAGTGCCCTTTTTTTGAAGGATTTTTCCGATGTTGTTGCCGGCGGTTGCAGCCACCGTTAATAGAATCGATTCCCACATGGTACTGTGAGAAAATATTGAAAAAATTCGTTCCTTTTGATTCAATGATTTGTTGGTTTGGTTTCATTCACGATCTATTGCTGGTAAAGTTACTCAATCAACATATTAATTTTTTGACAAGAAAAAATCGGTAATTTTTTTTTTTTTAAGAAAAAAAAATGGTAATTGTTATTTACTTTCTAATTTGTAACTGTGTATATATATATAAGTCGTTGGATAAGGATTGGATTAAATTAAATAATACGGTCAAAAAGAAATTAAAAAATAAAATTATCCCAAACAAGAAATTATTAATAACTTTTTGTAAAAAAAAAGAAATTATTAATAACTTGTAAAAAAAAAATATTAATAAATTCAAGGTTGAAATATAATAAAAGAAATTATATTTGTACAACTTTAGACAATTTTGCGACAACCATTTCTTTCCTCTTTTTATTGGAAAAAACAATAGAAAGAATAAAAGCACATGTGAGTATGAGATAATACTTGTTCCAAAAGTTATTAAAAAGTGCGTGTACAAATATCATTTCTCTAAAAAAAATTACCGTTGATTTTTATAATTGAATTGTTTATATTGAATTATGAGTTAAATATGTTTTTAGTCGTTACATTTTGCGCCCTTTTGAAGAATAGTCCCTACTTTTTATAGATGTTTTTAAAATCCTCACATTTTATCTCTGTTATCAAAGTTAATCCCTGCTGTTAATTCTTTAACGGACTGTTGATGTAGCATCTACTGGGTCCCAATTATTTTCGGATTAAATATGTTTTCGGTCCTTACATTTTGCGTGACTTTGAAGAATAGTCCTTACATTTTGCGTGACTTTAAAAGCATTTATTAAAATATAAAGACTATTCTTCAAAGTCACGCAAAATGTAGGGAGCAAAAATATATTTAACTCTAAACTAATTGGGACCCACTAACTGTCACGTCAGCATTCTGTTAGAGAGTTAACAACATAGACTAATTTTTGATAACGAAGATAAAGTGTGAGGATTTTAAAAATATTTAATGAATAGTAGAGACTATTCATCAAAGAGATGCAAAATGTAATGACTAAAATCATATTTAACCCTTGAATTATCTTATCTTAGTTATAGGAATAGGGTAAAATTCCTTCCTTAACAAAAATGTGAAAAAAAAACACCAAAAAGATTTAGGCAATAAGTAAAAAAATTTATTGTTTTTAAATATGATTAATTAATACTCCATCTGTCCCTCAATAGATGACATATTTTGACAATATACATTATTGACTTAACATACTTTGATCATATTTTACTACTAATTCACAAAGATAAATAATATCATGTAAGATGTTGTTGGATTCGTCTCGATGAATATTTTTAAAATATTAAATTTTCATAATTTTTTTTAGTAGAGACTTGAAGATATCAAATATAAAGCATATGCATTGGTACATGTGTCAGAGTCAACTAGGTCATCTAATATCGGACGGAGAGAGTATGTAGTAATAGGGAGACTTTTTTTTAGGAATGTTAGGGACACTATCTTTTCAACACTCTCTACAACACTCATTCTCTTATTGGATAAAACCAATGTATCACTCACTACTTTATGTGGAACTCATTTCCAAAGTGTGAGACCCACCATAATTTAAGCCAATTAGAAATAGAGTGATGCTCTTTTTGTTTTTTAGGAAATGTAGTAATAGGGAGATGCCAACGAAAGAACATATTTGCTAGAATACTAATTTTTAGGCTTAATTGCATTTTTGGTCCTCACATTTTGATCAGCTTACGAAAATGGTCATGTCCCTAAACTATCATATTTTTTGGTTATGGTTCTAACCCCCATTTTGCCCTCCAAAAATGCTGATATGGCAAAGGAACACCTATTTGGTAGTGCCAACTTGGAAAATGACATTAACATGTCATAAAAATAGAAATTTTTAATTTATAAAAACAATTTAAACATTTCATAAATCAAAACAAAGGCAAATTGAAAGAAAAAAGGAAATTAAATTGAAAGAAAGATATAAACCTTAATTCCCAAATCATATTTATAATTAATTAAAAACACATTTATATAAATTAATAATTAGAAAATAAATCAAAAATAAAAATCTGAAATTAAAAATAAATAACACTACTCATATTCCTCTCTTCATCGTTAGCAACAAACACAATAAACCTAAAAAAATTAACAGCACCATATCCAACACGCCTCAAGAACACAATATCTTGAGGAGTTCCATTGTTTGTTGCCACCTGGAATTCTTTGGTCTCTCTTCAGTCTTCACTATCCAATATTAAAACTGAGACATTAAAAAAAGCAATTAGTTCAGTTTCAATCTCATGGAGCTTTTGATTTATATGTTCCATGAAATCCTCGTATGAGGATATTTCCAACAAGCTGCTGGGTATATGTTGGTTTCATTTCCCGTGGCGGTGCTAAGGGATCTCCCACCATCCCACACCAGACCTGCCCCCCACGCCAGATTCGTGGCAAAACCCATTTGAGTTGATGCTACCCATTTCCTCTTTGATTGCAACCATGAACCTCTTTGATTTTAGATTTCGAATTTGTGATATATGATTTTAATTTGAGCTGCTTATGTTAAGAGGGTGGTGCTTTAAGGAGAGATGTGAGACAAGAGAGAAAAAATATGTGTTGGTATGTGATAGTTTGTTGGGGTTGAAGATGAATGTTCTTGGGTTTTTAGTTTTATTGTTGGAACCAGAATTTATTTAATTTGATCTTTTAATTTTCCATGAAATGTTTTTTAATTTCTGAAATGTTTTAATTAATTTTCAATTAAAAAAAATTGATTTGATGACATGTTAATTTCATTTTCATGATGGAAATGCCAACTAAGTGCTTTTTTTTAAGTCCACATCATTAAAAAAATTGAACAAATCAGCACTTTTGGAGGCAAAACACGGGGTTAGGACAAAAACTGCAAGAAACATGATAGTTTAAGGACGATTTTGTTTGATTTGAAAGAGGCAATACCATTTTTGTGAGCTAATCAAAATGCGAGGATCAAAAGTGCAATTAAGCCTAATTTTTATGAAGGAGTGATATACCACTTTACGATTTTGCTATTTTTGTGTTTTTTTAAGGTAGACAAAGCGACAATAGAATATAAAATGTACTTATAAAGTGTCAAACAAATGTATTTAATTATATCCCTAAAATAAATGTATTTAATTATTATTTGGATTCTAAAATTTCAAACATAACTTCTTCCAAAAATAATAATTCAAATGTAATTTACAAAGTTTATAGACCGAAAAATTACGAGTTGTCGCTCTCTTCATGTTGCTTCATTATTTCTTTTTTTTTTCCCCGCTTTTTCCTTGACAAATAAATGGTAATTTATGGTCAATTTTATACCTTAAATCATGTTTCTAATTTTAAACAAGTTTAAGTTATTCTAACGTATATTTAGTTTTCTCTTTGTAATTTCGCTGATTTAGTATAATGTGTTGTTTTGTTCACTTTCTTAGTGTGATATTATATTGATTTTTCATCTAGTTGCAATGTTTGTTTGATTCAAATTGATGAATTTTTTTTTTTTGCCAGGCAAGGAGAGAGGACATGTATCAAGAGGCAACACCGACATTCCAACTAGATTGACACCCCGGGAAACCTCCATCCTACGCCGCCAAACTCTAAAAGTTTATTAAATAAAGGGGAAAAAATATATAAAAAAAAAGAGGGACTAAGCCAAAACCCTCCAAAGGAAAAGAACTGGAAAATAAAAGAACAACAGCCTGCTATAAGCTAAGGGAACCTATAGTTAGGCAAACCAACTCTATCACGAAAGAAATCAAGATGTAACTCCGTCGGGAGTGTGCTGATCCAAACTGAACCCTGAATATCATGTCCCATATTCACTAACATGTCAGCACAACAATTACCTTCGCGAAAAATATGAGACGCAATGATCTGAATGCCAAGACTACGAGCGTTATGCCATCTGTTCCGAAGCAGCAAAGGAACTAAAGAAGGATTCGAAAATATTAAAATAGCACTAGATGAGTCACTTTCTAACCAAACATTTCGCCATCCATGGTTAGCCGCATGCTTCATAGCTGGTATGAAAGCCAAGACTTCCAAATGGAAAACGGAAGCAACACCAATGTTACAAACGAAAGCACCAAGAAAAGAGCCATGGGAGTCCCAAAAAAGGCCCCCACAGGCCGCATGACCATCAATAACGGAACCATCAGTATTGACCTTCAACCAAGGAGAGGTGGGAGCCTTCCAAACGACAGGAATAATTTCTTTCACAGTACGGTAGTGCGCAGGCACCGCGAAAGAATCAAGGAAAGCAGAATCGGTGTACAAGCATTTCCCCTACCGAAGCTTTACCTGACATGGTCACCAAGGAGTGAATTTTCACCTTTGTTGATTGAACATTAACTTCAGTAGAAGAGAATCGGATAGAGTTGCGCGATAGCCAAATAGTGTGAACCGTATGAATGACTGCTGCAATAAATAAGTCCGCAACCTGAGAAGAGCACAGAGTAGGAATACAAGAAAGGAGAGAAAGCGCAGATGCACAATCTATCACGCAATTGAGCTTTCCACCTAACCAAGTCCAAAGTTCCATTGCAAACGAGCACCAAAGAAATAAATGATCAGAGGTTTCGACGATGTTCAAGCAGAAGCAACAAGCCAAAACTATAATACAACCCTGCATCCGAAGATTCTCATCTGTAGGCATCTTTCTATGCACCCAATGATGAATTAGTTTTGATTTAGTGTAGATTAAACAATGATTTTGATGTCTTCAATGTTACAAATCTAGAGGCATGAATATTTCATACACTTTAATTTTATAATATTTATAGATTTTGTCTGAACAAATAAAATTATTAAAACTGTTATTTTAAATGAAATAATATATAATATTTAGTCTCATTGGATGAATATTTTTAACAATGTTATTTAAGCCACACCAAAAACATAGTCATGGATCCACCCCTAGTCAGGGACGGAGCCACCCCTCAGCTAGCTTGGGCACTAGCCCAGGCTCAGCTCCAACTTCCTTTGTCGCAAGCCCAACCATTACTAGAACTTTTAGCTTTTCCTGCGGATTTACCTGCGGACTTTTGTGTAAATTTCGCATGAAACACATTTCTTGCAGATTTTGCCAAGGATTTTAGGTTCCGCATGAAAGATGTATCCGCAGGAAATGTGAAATTATCTACAGGAAGGAAGTAACGTTTTGCAATAAATTTTTTGCCCAACCTCTATAAAATTCCTGGCTCCGCCACTGCTCCTAGTTGAAGGGGATTCCATTCCAAGTCCCAAGTCACTTTCCTTTTTTTCTTTCTTTCTTGACAATATGTTGTTTCTCAAATAAGATTTTCTTCCTTTTTGTAACTTTAAAGCTGTAGAGTGTCTTGATTTGTATCTTCAACAAGTTTTCTAATTGTAGGCATGTCTATTTGTTCAAAACATGTTTTATTTCTATCAGGTCTCATATTGACTTGAGAGTTGAGACAAAGTCAAAAATGAGTTTATCCTTACAAGTTAGTTTTAAAAGGATGAATTAACTCTAATATATATATAATTTAATAAATTCTAACCACCCATGTATTGTATATAGTAAACTAGGTTGTTGAATGCATATGTGAGAAGTTAGGTCTTCGATTTGCAACTCAAATTAGTTGCATTGATTGCATCCTGGAGCTTGATTGTAGTTTTGCCTGCTAGGGTTAGAGAGAAGAAAACTTAAACTGTTTAGTAGAAATATTTCACATCTGCAAAATAAATGTGAGTAGTGAAATTATTACATCAAAACACAATTTTTTTTTTTTTTTATACATATGATCAAAATAAAAGTTTTTTAGTGTCCAATATTGTTATTCTGGTTGTGGAAAAGGACAACTGCAAAATGCTTATCCTTCACAGACTGTATAAGGTTAATTT
>Ga0228710_1002855_pt1 | contig 27452 bp, 21 predicted proteins | sample MedpolnodulmetaG_FD_177995 | JGI IMG/M metagenome (GOLD analysis project Ga0228710, IMG submission 177995) | Root nodule microbial communities from Medicago polymorpha collected in Santa Monica, California, United States - pink nodules | ecosystem: Host-associated > Plants > Roots > Nodule... | reverse complement strand
AGCAAGTACCATTTGTTGAATCATTTCAGGCTGTAGAGAACCACCATCAGATGCACTAGTAATAGAAGGAGCTGCTGCAGAGCTAGTAGTGGCATGTAAAGCTTGTGTCGAATATTGTGTTCGCCGTGGAGGACGGATGGGACAATCAAAGATAACATGACCATTTTGTTTGCAGTATTTTCAAAACTTAGTGGTACAGCTACGAGCAACATGTCCAAATTGTTTGCAGGTGAAACATTGTACTTGTCGCATATCACGTCCCTTACCTCTACTTTGAGCAGCATATGCAACTAGCACTGGTTCAGATATGAAAGCATCATGAGACATGGTTCCTTGAGTAAGGAGACGTTGTTCCTCCCTAAGAAGTTCACCAACACAAGTATCCAAAGAAGGAACAGGATTCCTATTCAGCAAAGCACCTCTAACTACCTCAAATTCCGGACGAAGCTTCATGAGAAATTGATCACGCCTACTAGTGTTGTAGACCGCTTGGACAGCCGCGAGAGAAGCCTTGGGAACATCAGAATGTATAATAGCAGAGTGTTCTGTCCACAAGTTCAAAAAACCAGAATAAAACTCTTGAACAGTCAAATTACCTTGTTTGTAATTGGCTATCTCTAACTCCAACTGAAAACGCTTGGCCGCATTATCTTGATTATAAATACGCTTCAAATAGTTCCACATCTCTTGAGCAGTTGAAAAGCAACGTAAATTATTAATCATCTGAGGATCAATGGAACTGAGAATCCAAGTGATAATTTGAGCATCTTTGTATTCCCACTCTTCTAAAGCAGCCTTTTCTGTCGGTGCCTTAGAGACATCATCGAGGTGACTCCATAATTTCTTTCCTTTGACATACATCCTGAACTGAAATTCCCAAGCGGGATAATTTTTCCCGGTAAAACGGACACAAAAATCTTTTGCTTTTTCAGAATTCATGTTAACAATATTGCAAACAACAAACAACACTTTAAGGATTCCTCAGAAAAGAAAAAAAAAACAACACTTAAGGAAAAAGAATACTGACACGTAGAGGCAAGTGGACAAGGAAGAGCTTCACGTGATCTTTATGAGAAGAAAAAATAGTAACAAAGCAATCCGTGAATGGAGAAGCCGCAAATAACAAAACAAGGGAAAGCCACAAATAACAAGAACCAAGAATCCGAATCGGAATCAAATCACAAGTTAGAACCAAGAAATCGAAATTGATCTGTGACGGCAGAAACACACAAAAAACACGAACAGAAACCAAGTGCCTCACAGGAAGTGGCGGCTAGACCTAAAACCAAGAAAGACTCAAAAGCTAGAAAATTTGGGATCGTACCTAGAATGATACCATGTCACAAATAATGGCTTGATACCTTTCTCATTGTTATTCTTTGTATATATAGAGGTTACAAGGCTATACATATAATTACACTAAATAATTACATATAATGGAAACAAATCAATTTCTGATTTATGTCCTTATATCTAGGAACAAATTAATAAATATAATAAGGAGAATAAATCAACTCCTTATTCACATGAATATGTTAGGAGTAATTTATGTTCACATCTTAGTCAGAAGTTTGCCACATATTTGGATCCATTGGAGTGTACTGCAGTTAAATACGGTGTCCTAATGGTCCTGCAAGGTTATATATAGAAAACTTTCGTTTAAATCGGTGATTAGTTTTCTTACTTATCTACTGCCTCACTAAATGATTCTTAAAAATGATATTCATCAAATAAGTTGGTGCTGTCATATCAATCAACTATCAACTTAAAAAGATGGTGTTAGACGCAACTGACATCTAATCATTTGCTGGTTGCAACGCTATGCGTTTGTTCAGACTTTTACCGGCTATCTTTGATGCTATACTTCCAATGAAATCTGTGGGAAGATATGCTTTTGATGATTTGGAGTGACGCTTTCGCCTGACTGAACTGTTAAGAATTTTACATCTAAATTATTTGCTCTCCTGTTTGCAATATGTAGATTGGCAATGATCTTTCCCAGTTTACGGGCCCACTTATATTGAACCAGCTTCTACAGGTTAGTTACTCTTTTACTGAATTCTGATCTGTTACGTACCACTAGAACAAGATTAATAGCAGTCAGCTCATAATGTATTACATACACTAGCACTATTTTTCTCTGAATACCTCACTATTATCATGAATTGTCTGCAGTCTATGCAAAATGGCGATCCAGCTGGAATGGGCTACATTTATGCCTTCTCAATATTTGTCGGTGTGGTATGAAACAAATCTGATTAAATATTGTTTGTTGATATTTTAATTTTATTGAATGCATTGCGAAAACAACAATTTTGATGCTTAATTTATTTATTTTCTCTGTTTGATGATATTACTGCTTGTTTTGAAGATTTGACCAAGAGCTGTCTGAAATTTTGTTTGGTAGGTCTTTGGGGTGTTATGTGAAGCCCAATATTTTCAGAATGTCATGCATGTTGGTTATCGTCTGAGATCAACACTGGTATTTTTTTCTTCTATCCCAATAAAATTCCATGTTCCTTCAAAACAATGAGACAAGCGCTGCCTAAAGCTTCATTTCTTGAACAAGAGTCTAAGAGTAGCATCTTTGAAGTATAGATTGTGGAGCTTTAGTTTCATGTTTTGGCTTCAATGTCAATATTTTTGGCAGTGTGAGTCACACGATCTTGTGCCAGGAGTAGCTCTGCATGTTTTAATTGATATTCATACTCACCCAGCTGCACTTACCACTGTGAGTTTGGTGTTCCAATTTTCTTCCTTGTAGGTGGCTGCAGTATTTCGCAAGTCTCTAACGCTTACTCATGAAGCGCGAAAAGAATTTGCATCTGGAAAAATAACCAATTTGATGACTACTGACCCTGAGTCACTTCAGGTATGGTTCTGATTTCCTCCCTATCGTCTGATGTCTATTTAATTGCTGCTGCTGACTGGTATGAAAGACCCGCCTGACTTGGAAGCTGTTAAATAGGGACGATACTGGATTTGACAGTAACATGCATCTGTATGTAATAAATGGTTTTAGTTGGAAACATAGTAACCAGTTATATCAAACAAAACCCTACTTGAAACTGAAATTTTAAATTACACGTCTGATGGTGGCAATGGTCAAGCTACAAATTGTTACTTGACTGATCAATTATTTTATTTGTTGTCAATGAACTATTATTAAAGTTGTCAAATAACTTTTACTATGTTGTATTCTTTTGAGACTTGTAATCCCACTAATCATAGATTCTCTAGAGTGGAAGGACAAACCAAAACTTCACCACTAAGAGAAAACAACCTAGTTTATTGTAAACCTGTTTTGTAAATAGAAATGAATATATTATTACTGTGGGAAATTGTACTATTGTATGGAGATGGTCGTGGAGCCCAAAATCTTTGAGATATTCATACAATTTCTCTTGTAAACAACTTAATGAAATTTTTGTGTGGTAACTTTTCTCAATAATATGTTTGGCGTTGCAATACTGCCTCCTTGCAATTAACTTTGTTATTATTTTATTCCCCTCAACAGCAAATATGCCAATCACTTCACACTTTGTGGTCAGCTCCCTTTCGAATTACTTTTGCTCTGGTTCTTCTTTACCAACAACTAGGTGTTGCTTCCCTTGTTGGTGCTTTGTTGCTAGTTCTTATGTTTCCATTACAGGTACAAGCGTTCACTTACTTAATTTACTCTACACTTTCACTGTATGATTTTTTTTAGTATAAATACATTCTCGGGAAGCGTAAATAAATTAAGGCAGTGCATCCTATTCTCTTAGTATGTATTCTCTTTCCTCTCTCCCTACATTTGATTCGATTCCATTGTCAGTCTCATCCCATCAAGGTAATGAGGTGTTCTGATATAAATTTCATTTTTGAAGCACCAAATAAGTATCTTTCATTAGCTAAAATTTCCTTTTTTTATAAGTATCTTTAGCTAATAATGTAGATTTGTAATTGTGTTCTGGTCTTCTGGCATGTTATCCACGGTCTTGCTAAAAACATGAATAATGACATGATTTTTGGATGCAGACATTAATCATAAGCAGAATGAAGAAGCTGTCTAAGGAAGGATTACAACGCACAGACAAGAGAATCGGTCTCATGAATGAAACTTTAGGTGCTATGGACACTGTCAAGTATGTCTTTTCCACCAATTATTAACTTTTTGTTTATATGATAATATTTTTCTTATATAAATTTTTCAGTTCTAACTCTTTTTGTTGATTATGTGGACATGGCTTTTAGATGTTATGCATGGGAGAGTAGTTTCCAGTCTAGAGTATTGAATGTACGAAACGATGAATTATCATGGTTTCGAAAAGCATCATTCCTTGGAGCGGTATGGAATGATACTAATTAAATATATTTATGTTCCAATAATTATTTGTTTTGCATCTTATTTATCTTTGCTTCCTTGCATAGATATGTTTTTGTTACCCTAAAGAAACCAATTTCTGTATTGCATTGCATGGACCAATTAGAATTCAACTGTTCTTGGGTTGGACTCTTGTGGACCTTGTTCAAATTATAGGGTTTAAAAAAAAAAAAAAAAAAAAAGAGAACAAAAATAATAAATGCTTTGAATATTATTGATAAAATCTGGATAGTAACTTGGTAATAGTTTGCTAGACACAAAAGACCAAGACTCCTAATCATCAATAGGGAAGTCAGAAAGTAAATCATAATAATACCTAAATAATAGTGTTGAATTAGAGAAAACAAAATCATAATGTTGCGAAACTGTGTGTTTCAACTACATAAAGGAGTCGATTTCATATAAATAGGAAGATATTATTTCTATTTACATCATATGATACAATATGATATGTCAGTTACAATTCTGTAAAAGAAATACAAGGATTATAATATATTTTCAATACTACTCCTCAAGCTTGTTACTAAGATAACTGATTCAAGGACCTCGTAGGGATTTGGTGAAAGTATTAGGATTACAGAATAAAGGGAAATTAGAGTAGTTATTAGTTGTTAAAATAATTAGTTAGTCTGTTTGTTATTTGGATTGTAGTTATGAGTTGTTAGAGAAGTTAGTTAGTTAGTTATTTGGATTAGTTGGAAAGTGTGTATAAATAGGAAAACACAAATGTTAGAGAGTATCTTCTGAATATTGTAATTGTGAATAGAGTATTCTCTATTGTGAAGGGGAAACCCTTAAGGTGAACCTACATCAATGTCTTTCCTCCTCCAAAGCTGATATCAACTAGCTGCTTGGTCATGCAACTCACTGATCAATCATTCACTCTCAACACAAAGGAATGAAAAAAGTTAAAATACTTGATGTAAGTTGGATGATATCTAAATAAAAAATAAACTTATCTCAATGAAAGGTACAGGGTACCCCTTCACACAAACCCAAATCAAACAATAGGCTATAAAGATTATAATGCTGGATTATTATAATGATTGATACTGAGCAAGAGTTGCAATTTCTTGAAATATTAGTGTTTAGAACTGAGCATGGAAAACTAATACTAATCATGAAAACCTGTAGGTATAATTTTTTCTTCCTGGTATTGCTTCTTGACTTCCTCCCTTTATCGAATTCTTCTTGCAGTGCAATTCATTTATACTAAATTCCATTCCAGTTTTCGTAACTGTGATTTCATTTGGAGTGTTCACATTGCTTGGAGGGGATTTGACACCTGCAAGAGCTTTCACATCGCTTTCTCTGTTTGCTGTGCTTCGATTTCCTCTCATCATGCTTCCTAATATTATTACTCAGGTTATTCTCCTTTTCAATTTTCTGAGTTTTCACAGCAGGACGCCTTATCCTATGTTCTTGTTTTCTCTCTGTTTTTCTTTTTATTTTCCAACAGTTTTTCAAAAATAACAGACCAGAGTTAACCTGTTCACCAAATTGCCATACAAAAGAAAAAATAAAGCTCGATTAGATTTATCGTTGTCTTCGTAAATATGAATGAATGTTGCCAAATACAGTAGTGGAGTTCACACTGGCCTGATTCTTCATTTTGTTTTAAAGGTGGTTAATGCAAATGTATCGTTGAAACGTCTGGAGGGATTGCTCTTAGCCGAAGAGAGAACACTTCAACCGAATCCACCTATTGAGCCAGGGTTACCAGCCATCTCGATCAGGAATGGATACTTTTCTTGGGATGCAAAGGTCCACAATCTTTTTGTTATGACTTGATTGCATATTTTATCATTATGTGAATATACATATATTGAGATACTACTTGCATTAAAGATACATGTTTTGCCTATTTGCTTTCTGTCATTTTTTTCATCTTGCTGAGACAGAACTGAAATTAATTGTATTTCAGTGCTGTGTTAAAATGAGAGATGCAGAGAAATGCTAAGGTCACTCATTTTAACATACTCTTATAACACACTCCAATAATAACTAGCCACCTAATCACCATTCTTTATTCCTTCACCTTTTACCGGTTTCATCATTTATTTATTTATTATTTTATATGTTTGGATTAACTTTTAGCCTTCTTTTCTCAAAACCAGTAACTAGGGGGATCTCTTCCAACCTCTAAACATTTCAATTTGATTGCTGCAATTCCAAATAGAACTACAAACGAATCAACAGATCTAAAACCAATCTTTATCTAATTGCAATTCCCAAATTAAATTAATTCTGTTCCGATCAACCAAGACATTGAGGCAATTCCCAAATTTTAATTGAACCCAATACCAGGAGCTTTATCTTCAATCAAAATTATCTAACTATAAAACCAAAAATGTTTAGTATCATTATATTAAAGCTTCTATACACAAACAGAACCCAGTTTAGTATCATTACAAATTAGACAAGAATCCAACTCAAATATTCTTAATATACAAATTAGATGTTTCCATTCAATTTTAGATTAACCAAAACAGTTTAGATCGCTAACGACGGAGATGACATTGACGACCACATGAGCTTGCGACAAATACGATATGCACAGAAAATGGCAGAGTTTCGTGATGGGTATGGTGGGGGGCTTACAGAGAACGAGATGTGACAAATCAAAATCTCCCAAGAAAAATAACATACATCATGAAAAAATGAAAACTGGAAGCACACCAGAGCTTGTGAGAAGACGATGTTGCATTTAAATTCTAAACAAAGAAAATTAAAAAATAAAACTGATGTTAAAGCAACCTGAACAACCGGTTGCAGGTAAATGATGTTTATTGGAGTGTGTTAAAATGAGTGACCCTATCATTTCTCTTTAAAATGATATCTTCCAATAAGCCTTGTTTGTAAGAATTATTTTCATTTGATAACATTAGGAATTGTGAACGATCTTGCTTTTGAATTTTCTCAAAAAAGAATCTCTGATATATTGTTTCTTTCTTCAGGCAGAAAGAGAAACATTGTCAAACATAAATTTGGATATTCCTGTTGGTAGTCTAGTTGCTGTTGTTGGCGGCACAGGAGAAGGAAAGACGTCGCTCATATCTGCAATGCTTGGAGAACTTCCTCCAATTGTGGATTCAACTGTTGTTATGAGAGGAACAGTCGCTTATGTACCTCAAGTTTCATGGATTTTTAATGCAGCTGTAAGTTTGTGATATGCTCTATTTAGAATAATTGATACTTTTTACAACTTGGGAGCAAGAAGATGGGAAGATGTTGAGAAAGAAAACAAGTAGAAATGTAAACAGGAATTCACTAAACAGACTCTGAAGATGGTGATTACAAAATGATAGCATAAACCCTTTCTTTTGTTGTATTGCAATTAAGCACGTGAGAGTGAAAACTACAGATATAAAATCAGCCTTTTGCTGTTACCCTATACGATGGTTGGTCTCTAGCAGTCTCCACCACCAGTGTTATTTGCATTATATAACAAAATAATAGGTTGTTCTTAATCCACTAAGTTCGGAATTGAATCTTGTTTTGTATATGCACATTATAAAATTAATTGGATGCTATTAACCATATAGCTGTGTGAGTATATCCTATTCCATTTGATCATTATCGTTTTCTTTTCAAATGGGGAGGTGACTGATAACTTTATTTCTACAGGTACGGGATAACATTTTGTTTGGTTCTGTCTTTGATCCAATAAGATATAAAAGGGCAATCGATGTGACTGAACTGCGACACGACCTTGATTTACTACCTGTGAGTGTTGTAGAATTTGATTGGATGCAATGGGTGTTTAATTTGATTCTTTTATTTACAACTTGGTGGCCCTTGCTTTTTCTTTCTCTCACATACTTAATAACTATAGGGCGGTGATCTTGCTGAAATTGGTGAAAGAGGGGTAAACATCAGTGGTGGTCAGAAGCAAAGAGTATCCATGGCTAGAGCTGTCTACTCCAATTCTGATGTGCTCATCTTTGATGACCCCCTAAGTGCTCTGGATGCACATGTGGCTAGACGGGTTAACTTCATCTCGTGCTAATTCAGCATTACTTAATGTTATTTCTATTCCTTCAGTCTTCAAAACTCAACTGAAGTAAATTTATGATGTTGCTGGTGTTGTCTCGGTCATCTTATGCTTGCAAATCAGATACTGTCTTAACATTGTCTAATGTACATTTCGGTATCATCTCAGGTTTTTGATAAATGTATCAGAGGAGAATTACGAGGGAAGACCCGAGTTCTTGTTACAAATCAGCTCCATTTCCTTTCACAAGTTGATAGAATCATTTTGGTCCATGAAGGTATGGTGAAGGAGGAAGGGACTTTTGAGGAACTCTCCAGCCAGGGGCTTTTGTTCCAAAAGTTGATGGAAAATGCAGGAAAAATGGAGGAGTATGAAGAACAAAATGTAGATATTGAAGCTACTGATTAAAAGTCCTCTTCAAAACCAGTGGTCAATGAACCAGTTAATGATATTGCAAAGAGTGAAAGTAAACCAAAAGTAGGAAAATCTATCCTTATTAAACAGGAAGAACGGGAAACAGGTGTTGTCAGTTTGAATGTTCTAATGAGGTAACAAGATTAAATGAATAAGTATAATATCGATCAAAATATCGAGACTTGAAGCTATTTGCTGTAATGACATACTAAATGATGGTTTCTCATAGAAACACACAGATGTTCTCTCGTACGCACCTGCACTCACGCTCATATGGCTTATTATCCATGTGCCATTCATACATACTAGCATGCATTGCCCTGAATGTTCACTTTTTTTATAAAAAAAATCAAGATACAAAATTTATATTATTTAAAATACAGTTATTTAATTCGATAAAGTAGGACAAAATTATAAATAAAATAGTTTAAATGAAAGGTAAAATTTGAAGAAGAAAAAAGCTACACAAAAACTCTGTATCCTCTTTATATAGGTTATAGATAATCATGATAATGAGCATCTATTAGAAGGGGAATATGGTGCTAATTTTATCATGTTTCTCTTGGCCTTTCTGTATGTTTATGTGGTCTTGATTCTTATTGTCTCTGAATCCTTAGGTACAAAAATGCATTAGGAGGCACTTGGGTTGTTGTAGTACTATTTGGATGCTATTTCTTAACTGAAGTGTTACGAGTTTCAAGTAGCACATGGTTGAGCCACTGGACTGATCAGAGTGCGGTAGAGGGTTATAATCCCGGCTTCTACAATCTCATATATGCAGCTCTATCATTTGGTCAGGTATAATACTCTTCTCATAAAATGGCAAGTAGATCCGTATTATGTTGCAGTCAATAATTTTGCTCAAAATAATGGACAGAGCTTTATGCATGCTCATAGTAGATACTAATTTGAAATCGTCTTTACCAGGTTTTGACGACTCTAGCAAATTCTTACTGGCTAATCATATCAAGTCTTTATGCTGCCAGAAAATTGCACGAAGCCATGCTTCAGTCCATCTTACGAGCTCCCATGGTCTTTTTCCATACAAATCCACTCAGAAGGGTCATCAATAGGTTTGCAAAAGATCTAGGTGACATCGATCGCAATGTGGCTCCATTTGTGAGCATGTTTTTAAATCAAATTTCACAACTTTTTTCGACCTTCATTCTGATAGGGATTGTAAGCACAATGTCCCTGTGGGCAATAATGCCATTGTTGGTATTGTTTTATCGAGCATATCTATACTATCAGGTATAATAAACATCTTTTTCTTGCGTTTATATGTTGAATCCCTGAACATTGTATTGAATAATACTTGTAGATTATAAATCAAATTATTTTCTTGCTGTTAGAGCACTGCTCATGAAGTACAGCGATTGGATTCAATTAGCAGATCTCCTGTTTATGCACAATTTGGGGAAGCTCTAAATGGTCTATCAACTATTCGTGCTTACATAGCCTATGATCGAATGGCTGATATAAACGGAAGATCCATGGACAACAACATTCGGTTCACACTGGTGAACAATAGTGGAAACCGGTGGCTTGCAATCCGATTGGAAACCCTAGGAGGTCTCATGATATGGTTCACGGCAACCTTCGCTGTGATGCAGAACAGTAGGGCAGAGAACCAGCAAGAATTTGCATCCACCATGGGATTACTTCTCAGTTACGCTTTGAATATTACAACCTTGCTCACCACTGTGCTTAGACTTGCAAGTTTGGCTGAGAATAGTTTAAATTCAGTTGAGCGGGTTGGACATTGATTTGTCTTCGGAGGCTCCTTCTGTGATTGATGATAATCGCCCTCCCCCTGGGTGGCCTTCCTCAGGCTCCATCAAATTCGAAGAAGTTGTTCTTTGCTACAGGCCAGAACTTCCTCCTGTGCTTCATGGCCTATCTTTCACAATTTTTCCAAGCGATAAGGTTGGCATCGTTGGTAGGACTGGCGCGGGAAAATCCAGCATGTTAAATGCCCTATTTCGAATCGTGGAATTGGAAAAAGGGAGAATATTAATTGATGATCGTGATATTTCAAAGTTTGGGCTGGCTGATTTGCGGAAAGTTCTTGGCATTATACCACAATCTCCTGTTCTCTTTTCGGGTATTTAAGATATCATCTCTTATGTTGTCGTCTTTTAGTACGACAGTCCAATTATAAAGTGATAAGGTCTAAGGATTAACACATTTTTCATGAAAGTTAATTAAAAAATTCAGCACGATTGAAAACTGCAACGCTTGTTTTCTGAGCTACTTGACCTCATTATTGAAAACTGATGCTAAATACTCGTAAATGCTCAAGTGGTTAGGCTAGGCTCAAGCTTGTTTTCTATCGGGATTTATTTGGTCTATATTGTATAGCTCTTAAATCATGCATTGTTGAAGCATGAGAATCTTTTGACTTCTGAGTTGGTGTCTTGTAGCTAAATAATATTAAAACATGAAAACCAAATGTCTCTGTTATATCATTGAGGCTGTCTTACTTTTTATAGGAACTGTGAGATTTAATCTTGATCCATTTACTGAACACAATGATGCTGACCTCTGGGAGTCTCTGGAGAGGGCACATTTGAAGGATGTGATAAGGAGGAATTTTTTGGGGCTGGATGCTGAGGTAATTGCTAAATTGTGCTTTGGCAGAGACACGATTGTGTTAGTGAATATTGACTGATTTCGTCTCTAATTTGTGGTTGCATTTGACTAAGCATATTGTGAGAATTTGTGCTAGACATATTTACCTGTCTATCTTTTTTTCACTAATGAAAGTATGTTGTGTCTAGGTATCTGAGGCAGGTGAGAACTTCAGTGTTGGACAGAGGCAACTTTTGAGTCTTGCCAGGGCTTTGTTGCGAAGGTCGAAGGTTTTAGTACTAGACGAGGCAACTGCAGCGATTGATGTTAGAACAGATGCCTCATACAGAAAACAATCAGAGGAATTTAAATCCTGTACAATGCTCATTATTACTCATCGCCTTAACACCATTATTGATTGCGATCGGGTTCTTTTGCTTGATGGAGGCAAGGTATGCACTTAATAGTCAAAGTTCAGACCATATAGATGGCTAACTCATGATTGGTTTTAATCCTTTGGCACTGGTGTAACTTTTACTAAAGTAAACAATATTAATTAAATTGCTCTTTTGATGCAATGTTTTTTTTCTTTTCAAAAACTTAGTACATTTGGTTGGCATTAATGGATTCTTATGATTCAATAGCTGGAACGATGAAATGAGACTATAAGAAGTTATTTGATGATGCTTGTCCGTCTTAAGCCAATATCATTGGAAGTTTTTTAGTAAAAAAATTTGGAATTTTGAATAAGTCGTTGTTATGAATGCCGACAGGCCTTAAAGTTGACTGTAAACCCCTAAACTGATGTTGGTTTAACTCAACGTGGCACTAATGCTAACTTTATATTTGAAAGGTTCTTGAATATGATACCCGCAACGAGCTGCTATCAAATGAGGGTAGTGCTTTCTCTAAGATGGTGCAAAGTACAGGAGCTGCAAATGCCCAATACTTACGCAGCTTAGTACATGGTGGGGACAAGACAGAAGGAGAAGAGAACAAACATCTGGATGGTCAGAGAAAATGGCTAGCTTCTTCTCGGTAGGCTTATGCGGCCCAGTTTGCTCTTGCTGTCACTCTCACTTCGTCACAGAACGACCTACAGCAATTGAAAATAGAAGATGAGAATAGTATTCTCAAGAAGACAAAGGATGCTCTGATTACTCTGCAGGGTGTTCTGGAAAGGAAACATGATAAAGAAATTGAGGAATCTTTAAACCAACACCAAATATCCTCCAAGGGATGGTGGTCATCCCTTTACAAGATGATTGAAGGTATAATTTTATTCCATCTTTTACACAACATTCACAGGCACTGAGATTATGCAAATCATAACAAGTTTTGAACACCAAATCATATATGCCATTGTAATTCATTTTTCTCCTTTATCGTCGAATAGTCTTTGGTTGTTTCTGAGATTGCTTAATTAAAAAGTATTCCTGGCAGATATGGTTTCATAGCATAGTTAGTGATCATACAAAGTAAAACAGACCCAAAAAGAGAAAATCAGTAACTATAAACTATTCCCACGCAACACGATTTTCAGAAGAAATCATTAACTTCAATGGTCCCACCTAAGTCACTTTTCTCAGATAATTTACCAAACGGAAATGCTAAAGAGTGGCCTTAGGGCACTTCATAAGAAATCTAAAATAGAAATATTATCTTGAGAAATGATAAAAAAAAATGTATATTTAACTTTTTAAATGTTGGAAAAGTGTTATTTCGAATTCGAAGTTTCTACTTTTTACTTAAAATATTGACACTATTATTTTTACATTTTGTTATGTAACTGGATCGCTTCTGCCCTTGTATCAGGTCTTGCTATGATGAGCGGATTGGCCAAGAACAGGCTCCATCAATCAGATTTCGGTTTTGAGGACATGTCGATTAACTTTGATCAAATTGATATGTAAAGAAAGCTGCACGATTTAGATAACACGGTTTCCTGCGACTTTTTTTTAGCTTTCTATTCTCATAGATTCCCTCCATGGGAGGTAATTCAGTTTGATGTGTTAGACCTAAATGTGAGTACTTTTTCCAACAAGAATTGGAACGTTGGTTTTTCATGTTGTGGCCAGGAACAGGCTCCATCAATCAGATTTCGGTTTTGAAGTGAACCATTCAAATTGAGAGAAATGAAATATTAGCTAGAGATAATGTATTTATGATAATAATGAAAACAATTTTTGTGTATCTTCATTGTTTTTAAAGAACAAATACAATTTGTCGCTTCAAAAGTCTATCACCTCGATTTTATATCTTTTGTCTGCAACTGCAAAGACCGATCTCATAAAGAAAAACTGATATTCATTTAAGTTGTTGACTTCTTCCAACAAATAGAGATGGTGGTGCCCACCTGTTTGCATACGTTTTCTGTGTTTATCCCATATCCTCTCCTCATTACATGGTATCCTCACACACTACTCTCTCTCTCTCAATTTATGACACGCAATTTATGAAGGGTTTGTCTAACATATGCAACATTGCATACGTTAAAGTTACTAAAAATAGTAAATTTTTATTGAAAATAAATAATTATTGGGTGTTGCTAACCGGTGCCCCCGGGCACTGGTTAAGGAGTAATAAATGAACAGATTCCACTTATTTGAATAGCTAGGATTGATATATGTACGTAAAACATTACGTAACGTAACCCAAAATATTAAAATCATAGTCAACTCATCGGAATCAAATGCTAGAACATTATTAGTAATTTTTTATAATCATTTGTTCAACACAAGATAAACAAATGAAAATATGTGCATACTGTCATTTCCTCATTATATTTATTACTTCATATGCTTGGCTTGCACGATAAGAGTTGACCTTTTTTTTTTATATATATAATCAACAACTTGCACAAAAAAAAATTGAAGAAGAAAGAAAAAAAAATTAGAAGGTCGACACTATAGAGACCCCAAAAACCTTAGCAAATAAGCTAATCTTTCACTTATAAATACCTTTCATACAATTATGATTTTGCATTGCTAAACTTCAAAGAAAAGAATGGACACCACAAAGGAGTAAGTGTTCAAAATATATTTCATTCCATTATATATTATGTTATATATTGATGTAATTAAGTCTCATTTAAACTCTAATTTTTTTCTAATATTTACAGTCATCAAAATGTTGTTACCTTAGATGTCCATGCTGCCAAAGATCTATTACATTCATCTGGTTACAATTATCTTGATGTGAGGTAATTAACAATGGATTGTGATTCTCCAATTTCCTTCTTCATTTGTAATTTTCAAAGGAATGCCTAACTGAAGTCATTTTCTTTCTTTTGCCCCTTTTGTTTAGGTCAGTTGAGGAATTCAATAAAAGCCATGTTGAGAATGCTATTAATGTCCCCTATATGTTCAAAACAGAAGCAGGTAATATCTAATTGAATCCAATGACTGTGTAGATCGTCTCGCCTTTGTTATACAATTAATATTACATTATGCATGTAGTAATTTCTTAATCATATATATAACATATATACGTGTAATGTTATGTATTCCAAATGATCAACAGGACGGGTGAAAAATCCTGATTTTGTTAATCAAGTTGCAGCAATATGTAAGAGTGAGGATCACTTAGTTGTGGTAAGAACCTTTTAGTTTTCTAAAACATAAAACAATATACAAGCATCATAAAATAGGTTGATGCGTGACTATAATGGATTACAATTAATTCAGGCTTGCAATAGTGGTGGAAGATCAAGTCAAGCCTGCGTTGATCTCCATAATTCAGTAAGTCTATGACTATAATGTATCGCATGCTACTCGTTACTTAATTTTTAATTCCTCTCAAAGAACTAGGATTATTTCTATCATCTTGATAAAACTTTTAATCTTTTCTGCATCACTAATTTTATCTTAAGTCTAAAGCATATATGTGATATAATGTGGTAAACGCAGGGATTTCAACATATTGTTAACATGGGGGGAGGCTATTCTGCGTGGGTGGACGCTGGATTTGCAGGTGATTACAAGCCTGCAGACGAGCTCAAAACTGCTTGCAAGTTCCGTCCATAATTTCTACAACTGAACAATATGTTTTATGTAATATCTGAGTGTGCCTATCTTCGTCTTTTTTAATTTTGTGAATATTGCCTAATGTAATTTTAAGTGAGGTCTAAGCTATCTTTGAAAAAACGTGAATAATTTGCTCAATATAATCAACGAAATTTGGTCGCATAAGTAAATTTGCAAGTGGTATCACAAGCTAATTTTTACTTCTCTTGCAAATTTATTTACGTGACTAATTTTTATATCGGTTGTTGGATAAATTCTTTAAAGGTAGTCTAAAACAACCTTTTTTTTTAACATGAAAATGTTAAAACTGTGAGTATCTTTCTGTGTAATAAATTGTACTCTTATAAATGGAGTTGGGCTATGAATAATGTATTACAATGTATCAGCATAGAAACGAAACCTATATTGATTAGATGACACCTTTTCTTTTGGTAAATTGAGGAATCGAGATTGATTTAAACATGCATCAAAACAAATCATAAGAAAAATATTTAATGCAAGCATATGAAAAAACATAAACGAAACATAGATTAAAAAGTAATTGACCTTCGGTGGTTTTGCCTCGCATACATAGTAATCAAACAACTATACCAACAATTAGTAGCCAAGTGCGTTATAAAGATTAAAAACAAACAAACAAGATTAAAACTAAGAAAACAAAAATATTTACAAGCTATGTCTGGTTCGCTAGGCAAGTTAGGCTTGCCTGGGGAATTTAGCATAACAAAGAAAAATATCTACAAGTTTAGAAAAACTATAAACAAGCGAAACCTAATCTAATTTGATGTAGTCCCCGGCAACGACACTGTTTGATAAAGAGGATTTAGTTTATCACCGCACATCAGTAAGTATTATGCCGGTTTTATAAAAAATAAATTATCGAAACATTGAGACCGCTCGATTTCACCCGTATCGACAGGATTTCTAAACAGATTTTATAAAAGTGTTTTGTTGATGTGATCAAATGTAAACTAACCAAGACAAGATAGAGAAAGTTGTGTTGGGATTAGATTTCGATAGTTATTCCATCTATTTTTCCTCTTAATCAATCATATACTTTTTATGCTTCAGATATAACTCCACCTATCCCTGAGCATACATGTCCATCTCTGGTTAACGATGCGAGATCCATTGAACCAACTGACTTCCGACGTGTCGGTGCCAAAATAGTTGATTTTTCCAATGGCATACATATGTGGATAGTTATACATGAATATATACCTATCCACCAACACATAATGAGATGCAACTGAACCGGGAACAGGCTGCCCAATCTATCTGCTCTACTTGGTGGACGTCACGCTCTTTACTGACAAGACCGCCACCTATGTCAATGTGATATACCTCTAGTTCTTCTGTGACCTTGAGCTGGTCAACAATTATGCATGGAGAGCGGCTTCCCTTGCTCACTTGTATAAGGAGCTTAATAATGGATGTTGTTATTAGACGAAGCACCTAGCTGGATACGCGAGCTTGTTTCATGTATAATAATGAAATTATTATGTAGTTAAATAGTTAAATATATTTTTTTGTGTGTTGTCTGATACATATATGTCAATGTTAATGCATGTTTGGATATTTCTTCACTTTCACGGAGTTGGGATAAGGAATTCTGGTGTGGATACAGAGACGATCACCATCCACGTGCCATAATGTTTGCTCCAACGAAGAGAACGGTTGTAATTGATACGACAAGATCAAACCTGAGTCGCATAATAGTTAGAGGCGTTCTCTTCTACTCGTACCATGCGATCAACGACACACATCAGTTCAAGCAAATTAGTCTAGATTACTCAGATACGAACCTCGCATGGTTCGTTTTCTTCCGTAGTGTGTGTTGCGCCAATTTTTGTAATGTCATTTTGGTTTGTCCATGTTGTCATAAGTTGATCTCCTTGTTGTCATGAAAGAAAGATTTGTTAAAGATAGTTCAATTATAATAAGAAGACATTTGATACATAATTTGAACTAGTTTTCTGCATATCATTAGTCATTGATGATTCTATTGCTTATTTTTTTTGTCAATTAGTGATTGTTATATAATCTATGATTTATTTTTAGGTGAGAGACTTCAAATCACCACAGAGAGTATAACTTTCTTTTGAGTCTAATCATTTACATCGGGTTGATCAAGAAACTTTCTCGCGAAGGACACCATCTATACATAATTAATTAAATTTTCATGTTAGGAACTCAAGAAACCTCTGTGTAACATTTGTTTATGTTTTTATTGAATCATTTTATATGAATGTTAAATTTATATTTTAGTTTGTGCGTCAAATCATATTTTAATGAAGAATGAAATTAGTTTTGTCACAACAATATAATTACGTAAAATCATGCTATAAATTCAATTAAAAAGCAGATTCATTATTTTATTTTTAAAGAAAGTCCCCTAATTGCGACAGTTCCAAACCGTTGCAACACCCCTTTCAAACAAAAAAAAATTGTGTCATTTGCTATAATTCAAACAGTCACAATACCCTTTGCGACAATGGTAACTACGGTTTTCAAAACTGTCGCAAAGAGGCCTAGTGACACTCATTTCGTCGACCGTTGGAGAACCGTCGCTAAAGACAACTTGTGAGTGAAAATATATTTGAGAGGCCAATCACGGAGCATCAATGAATCCAGCAAGATGCTTAGGACCAGCTATTGTGCACCATGAATATAGAGGAATATGGATGTATTTAATGTCGCCAAGAGTGCTTCATTCCTCAAAGATTCAGAAAGCAAGCAACCATGTGTAGTACATACAACTAAAGGAAATGCAAAGCACGGTTTCTTCTTATTTTTGTCTCAACCATATACTATTTATTTTCAATTAAAGTGGATTTGTTATGCATAAATTTAAATGCGCAAACTAATGAAACCAAAATTTGAATTTTAGACATTATGGAACCATGACTTCGAGTTGTTATCATAGTATTGTCAAATTAATGATATAAGGAGGTTAAATATATATTTTATTCCAACAAATGAATTGTGTCGCTGTCGCATGATGAATGTCAACTCAACTTAAAATATCAAATGTTTAAGAAACTATATATCTACTCAAAGTAACTTTTAAAATAGTTAAAAATAATGAGTATTGGAAAAGAAAAAAAAACTCTTTATATTAGGACTTTTGGGTGCCTATAAATTAGTTTTTCTCGTTGGTTGTTTGTCACAAGCTTGTGCACAATACTCTTTGACAAAAGCAGATCATTGTTCTTTTCTTGCACCATTTTTCAGCTTCATATAAAAAATATATGTAATATATATTAATTCTTTGTAAACGATGGCTGATAATCCAGAAAGCAATGAAATTCATCATGAGGTAGTTTTAGATGTAAACAGTGATACCTCAAAAAACAATGAAGAGTCGGGCATCAAAGACTCTGTACCCCTTCTCAAGAAGGTAACTTTTCTTTCCTTCTCTAGAAGGCATCCCTTAAGTTTTTAATCTCTTTTTGGATCATTTAATTGTATTAATATAGAGCTTAAAAATTTAATTTGAAATTACAAAAAAATTTGTTTTTGTTGGATATTGAATATAGTTGGTAGCAGAAGTGGTGGGAACATACATGATGATATTTGCAGGTTGTGCTGCTGTTATTGTGAATCTCAACAATGATCATGTAGTAACACTTCCTGGAATTGCATTTACTTGGGGATTCACTGTTATGGTTTTGATTTACTCTGTTGGTCACATTTCTGGTGCTCACTTCAACCCCGCTGTGACCATTGCTTTTGCTTCTACTAGAAGATTTCCCTTCAAGCAGGTGAGTTGAAATACATCTTATGCATCGTAAGGATGGATTTGGTTATCTTATCTAAAATAAAATTGGAAGGAATATCTTAATAATCAAAACTTGCATGTGGATTATAAGTTTGTCATACTATTTCTAATAACTCTAAAAGATAGCTTTAATCATCCACAAAATAATGTCTCTATTTTGGGGTCATTTTACTATATGGTATTCATCTTTTTCATTCTTCTTAATCAACTCTCATGTTAGTTAAGGTTGTAGTTTCTTGCATTTAGTAAGTGTGACCATATCTTTAGTTTGCTCTTAACTTTTCATAAAAATCACAACATGTATTCGGTGTATTATTATCAGTTAAATGATTTAACCTTGTCCTTAAAAAAATGGTCATATCTTGCATCCTTCAATTTCTTTTTAAATGGTGAGATATCTTAATTAATTTTCTTCTACAACTAAATTATTCCCTTTATTATGAATAAAAATCGAACTTAATATCTCAGAATTTACAACACTCACACCCACTACTTGCACCTAGCCTCAGTGGTAATTAAATTATTCATTTTAGAGGAGTTAAATCATTGCATTGAAAAGGCTTACATTTTTTATATAATAATGGTGTGCATATGTTTGCTATAAAAATCATATACATGTTTTGTCAACGATAACTTTTATCAAAATATTTCATATTTTGGAGACTTCCCTAACGAGTTTCAGAGTCTTTTATTTGATGGTATTTTCGAAGCTTTCATGTCTATTTAATGTCTTAGTTTTCTTTTCTCTTTGGGATATGCCATCTTTTGTAACAAAAAAAAATCTTCTATCAAAACAAAACACTTTTTTTAGAGGCAAAACAAAACACTTCATTGCATCAACTTGTCTTATTATTATTATTATTATTATTGAATTTTCATTCATTTTAATTTTGTTGAAGGTACCAGCTTATATTATAGCTCAGGTCCTTGGATCCACATTAGCAAGTGGAACCCTCAGACTTATATTTAATGGTGAAGATGATCATTTCATTGGAACACTTCCAGCTGGTTCTAATTTGCAAGCTTTTGTAATCGAGTTCATATGCACTTTCTTCCTTATGTTTGTTGTTACTGCAGTAGCCACTGATAACAGAGCGGTAATGTTTTCTACTCTTGCTAAAAAATTAGTTTGCAATTATTGGCTCTTATTTTTTTTAATCAGCATTTTGATTTAATTTGTTTAACAAATTGGGGTTGAACATTTTGATTAAATATTTTTTATTGGTTACTTAAACTGACCAACTTATGATTAAACTTATATAATGATATCTTTTGGAATAAACAAATTGGAAGAATTCTTGAAAATAGTAGTGGTATGCATTTCATATTGTCATCAAATACTTAATGGATATTTTGAATACATATTCGTATTTTATATATAATTTTTTACTTTGTTTTTTTTTAATCTATATTAAAATTTGTCATGTTGGTGTCATGGTACCCTGCAGAATGTCATCTATGTAGTCTGTTATTTGTTCCAACGACTTAATAATATTAGAAATTTACATTGCAACACCTACGCAATCACATGCCATGCGCATCAAAACATATAATAATTCAAATAATTTTAATTTGTTTCATGGATTTTGTTTATATATTTTTGTGAAATTATTTTGTTTTAAATTGCTGATATTTTTTTAAATTTTTTTTTGCAGATTGGTGAATTAGCCGGACTTGCGATTGGGTCTACAATAATAATAGATATATTGTTTGCGGGGTATTAACTTATCTAAAAACCCAATTGAAAAAAAATTTTAAGTGAAGTTTGTACACATAATTTATAACTCTTTTGGAAGCAAAAGCAGATTTATAACTTCTATGCCTGTGTGAAATTATATTTTACAGACCAATGACAGGAGCATCGATGAATCCAGCAAGGAGTTTAGGACCTGCTTTTTTATACCATAAATATAAAGGATTATGGATATATTTGATTGCACCAATTCTAGGAGCTTTGGTAGGTGCATGGACTTACAATTTCATCAGGCACACAAACAAGCCAACGTGCGATGAGCTCCCTAAGATTGAGCTCACCAAGGTTGTCCCTTTCCTTAGGAGGAGCAGGTCGTAGCAGAGTCAAATGATTCCACAACAAATCCAAGACCAAGAGTGTCCACAATTTCATCATGTATTAGGGTTTAAATGTTTTGATCTGGTTTGGATTGTCATATATATAATACTGAAATATACTTAGGAAAATGAAATGAGCATATTCTTCTTATCATTCATCAATTTGTAAGAAATGTAGGACCTTTGTCCAGGAATAAAAGCATGTGTGCCCTTTCTCCTGAAGTCATGGCTATTTAACCCCCTCTTGGCTAACAAATTCTGAAATTCACAACTAACATTTTTAGAGAAAGAAAATTGAGAGATGAGTCTTCTGAATTCTAATTTTTGTTTGCTGAGGTGAGTGAAATCAACGAAACACCACGTTTGCAAGGCAAGAGACCTTTTCCTACAATAGCCCCTCCATTGACTCCTTGTTAAAATGAATGTCCATTAATCAAAATAACAAATTGGCATCCTAAGTCATTTAAAATAATTGGTTCTTAAATTGTATTTTAATAAGGGTTTTGAAAATCTTATGAAGGGCAAATGAAAGGATATGTAAATCACAGGTTGGAATGTTTTAGAAGAACCATAAAGTAAACAATAAACATTGTTTTGGAGAGTTGGATAGAAACATTGATAAGCTCTTAACTCTCAAGGAGATAAGATCAAATAGATTTGAGAGCACAAAAAACTAGTTTGGGTGAAAGGAGAAGTTCAATTACGATAAAAAGCTCCATGGATCACTGACGAGAGTGATACTAACTCCAAATATTTCCATGCTGTCACAAACATTAAGGAACAGTTTGTCGCACATCATAGACTAAAATAATTTCTTCATAGGCAAAGCAACAGGTTAGCTATATTTCATTTTCTCACAATATTACAATATAAATTAGTAAATCATATTATACATCTCGTGGCATTAAAATTTACATTATGATTACAAATGAAATTTAAGAGAGAAAGAGGGGGGAAAAGAATGAGATGTTAGGGTTACTCACTAAACATATATATAGGTTACGTGTCAGAACATACAAGGTTAAACTGTTGGACAAAAACTTACTTCAATCACTGGAACAATGCAAATCAGAAGTCTCAACTTTGTGCCGGAAGATTGTTCGAAGTTGCAGGACTGCGAGCAGATGCTACCCTTTGCCTTGTTCTTGGAATTATCACAGGCCTACAAAATACTAGAACAAAAATTAATTCTGTCAAGAATGTCATCATGGCGATCCATATAAATATGCTCAGCTTCCAATGCCAAATGATCCTTTTGAAAAAGGGAAGTTCAGACTCAACAACAAGAGATGCATCATATATTTCAGGAATGCCAGCACCAGGTTGATATTCTGGTCGTTGCTCAAGTGTCACTTTCAAGCACGAAGTAGGTATATTCCCTTCAACAAAACCTCTCATCTTGACATTCAGAATCTGGGTTTCAGATGTATAGCCAGTAATAAGTGGAGCAATCTTGAGAAAAGTCATGATTAGGTGGATAGGTTCGCTTCTGTATCTTAACATGCAAGGTTGACTCAAACTTGCAATAGTTTTACCATTAGACAATAGAAAATCCACCCGGGCCTATAAAAAACAAAAGAAGCCAAAGAAGAAACACAAAGTAAGAAACAGGAAACTCTGAACTGCAAACTGCAATTACCATTAGCAGTTTTAACTTCTCTAAGACTTAGAGTTTGATGCGAAATTAAAAAGAAATATGACAATTTCTACAGCATGCAACAAGAGTATACTAGAAGAAATCATATCAACAGTTCTAATACAAATAATGCCCTTCTTTATCAGAAAAAAAATAAAATAAATTACCACAAAAAATATGTATCTCGTGTATAGATTAATGTATGCAAGCATTACAACTCATAAAAATATGATAATGAGTATCACTAGAAATCAGTTTGTACCCTAAACATTTAAATTTGAGGGAATCACTGTTTCAATCCATGATATTGTAGTAGTCAAGCAAAATAGTCTTTCAAATTACTAAAATTTCAGAATGATCCCTAAAACTAAAACATTTCAATCACATTAGCTACTTGGGTCGGTTGATTAAGTTCCGAAAATTGTCTCGAATGAACTACTAATATCGAAGATTTCAAATTTCAGAATTTCATTTTAGAATACCACTAATTTCATGGATCAAGTTGTCGACTCCTACAATTCACGAGACCAAGACTAAGTTGATGGTTCACTCCTTGAATTCACAAAAGATGCTAAAGAAGTAAAACAACATAATGACAAAGTAAATGAAACTTTACTAAGAAATTCATGGCAATTTGGGAAGCCAAATTCTATTTAGTGTATGTTTGAAATGACGGTGTTTCTGACGAAATTAGTGTGTGATTTTATTGAGGCTTAAAATTGTAGCTTTTGCCAAAATCATGGAAGCACACAGTGATTCCACCAAACTCGCCATCAATTCAACCATGCACACAACAAAATGAACCAGATAGAGATAAGCAATCACCTGAAAGACCCCAAGATTTCTGTTGTATCCCGACTCTGGCACTCTCAACGAAACAGTAACTTGCACTTTATGTCTAGTAGGTATAACCCTTTCACCCATCATCATCCCCTTCCCAACTTCAACACCATTCTCATAATCTTTTCCCTTAACAACACCATCACACGAAATAATCGGAACATAAGCAACAGGACTAAGCTTAGTATAATCAAAATTCAAAACTTCCTTCATCTGAATCGGCTTCTCCACGAAACACTTCATCAAAATTCCACTAAACACAAATGAAGAAACCAACAAACCAACCAAAACACAACAAACATAAATCGACCATAACAATCCCCATCCAAACCTTAACATTACACTCCAAATTGATTCATTCCCTTTATACAATTTCCTAACATATGGTTCAATATATCCAAACACAACACTCCAAATTCTCAACATAATCCCAAAGATAATATCTTTCCCCAATTTCCTTATCCCAAAAGGATCCATAAAGAATAAGCAACAACGAAACATGAAAATCATTGGATATTTTATAAACATGAAAATTAACTTAATTTGAAACTCTAATGCTTGAATTATCAATCCTGCTATCAATTCGAGAAAACTCGAAGATGAATCACCGAGTCGCAGCGCTGAGTCAGCAGAATCGTTTACTGCATCATCAATTGTAGCAGTAGTTACGGTGGATTCCACATTTGTATCCTCTGTTTCGGGAATAGTAGCTTGAGGCGCTTCATCGGAATCGAGTTTCGCGGTGAAATTTTCATCTTGTTTGAGATGCCTCCACCTTGGCTTATGTCGGAAGCTTCTTCTTGTGGAATTAGGCGAATTAATATCGGTGCCGGAATCGGAGGTTTGGTTATTTCTGAGGCGAATTGATCGGCGGCTGAGTGTGGTGGCCGGAGAGGGTGATGGCGGAGTGGAATGTGAAAGTGTGGGATCGGAGGTGGAAGTTTCCGGTAGGTCCTTGCCGGAGCATTGATGAAGTGCGTCGGAGAAAATGTCATCGTCTTCGCGGTCATGGATTGAATGTAACGAGTCCATTTAGATTCTGAGTTTTGGACAAGAAGAGACAATAGATCTTTTTTTCTAAAAATTAATATGAAAAATTCAAAAACAAGATGAGAAAAAATTACCTTATATCTTTCATAAAAAAAAATACCTATACACGAGGAATGCATGGTTTTTTTTTCTTTCAAATAATAAATTAAAAATATCCTTAGGCCAAGTGTATGTTTGATAACAAATAACAATGATCCATCCTGATTTTATAAAAATTATAAAGTGAAGTTTTTAAAAAATCACGACGATTCAACGTTATTTTGAGATACTATTTATGATATCAATCATATGTTAATTGTGTCTTCTAAGTTTAAAGAATGGGTTAACACTTCGATATTTTGTAATGTTAATCTAGTACTAGTATTTTGTGCTACAAGTTTGGGAACTTGTTTGCCTTTGAATTGTATTCCTTGAGCTTGACTCCAAGTTGTATGAATAATATTCTTTTTGTACGAAAGATGGATAAATCCAGATCAAAATCTTCTCCATTTATAAATTTTTCCGTTTGTTCTATTTAGAGAGATAAAGACACATAAAAAGTAAAAAAATAATTAATGATGGTGGACCAACTTAGTGATTGGACCCACCACTTATTTTTTGTGTATATCTCTCTCCAAATTGTAACAAATGGAGAAATTTATAAATGGAGAGGATCTTGACCCATATTCTTGACTTGTGTTAAAAGAAGATATATGGGAATTTGGAGATTATGTAAGAAGATCATTTCTTTTTTCACAAATTTTTAAGGTGAGTTCATCCAAAATAAGCAAAAGTACTTGTTAAAGTTGTTCATGCATTACTACAAATTTAGCTTCCTTTTTTTTACAGAAGACAACGCATTTATCTAATCCTCATCCTTTTACTAGTACTAGTTTTTGAATTGCTTAATTGATTTTAAACAAAATACATCCAAATCAGGGTTTTCTGGCTTTTAAAAGAAGGAAAATGCTAACTTGTGCCGTTGGCACAAGTTTAGAAACTAAACATAGAAACCTTTTATTAGAAATTGTGCATTGTGCATTCAATATAGTTATGTCATTGGTTGACAATCAGTAACAGTTAAAATTACCTGGTTTAGCATACATAGCGTCTATTAAACAAGTCAAGCAATATGATGAAAAATTGATCCAACAGTTTCAGTTAAACAGTTACACTGCACCTGCTGCAGTTACTGTTCCGGTAACCTATCCCACATCCTAGTTTCAAAACCATAATTAGGGTAAATGTAGCTTAGTTTAGACATTGCTTGTGTTCAGGATAAATGTAGCTTTTTAGACCTTGCTTGTGTTCACATTCACAGGGGACTACAAATCTAGGGTGAGCCTGTTAGTATTCCTTTATGTAACGTGTTTTCTATGGTATTTTAAAAATACCTGAACATAAAATCCTGCAATATAATAATACAATTAAAGTATACCAAGTAATATCAATGGAGACACCGAAGAAACTAAGTGCTAAGTTATACTTTCTTGACCTTTTCAGCTCGTCCAAAGAATACATCTGTATTCAAAATATAGTCTGAGAATAATCAGGAAACTTGAATTGTACATAACAACTTGTCTCCTTAACGTGCTAGATTAACCATAAGTTCCAAAAAGACAACTCTAGAAGACAACAGTATCAAGCATCATTCCAAGAGTTTGAACGATGTTAGAAGACATCAAATTTGAGACATGCTCTTCGAGGTGCTTCTTGGCATCTTGTCTTCCAACATTTGCTATTGCAAGTTTCTCGGGTGTCAGCTCATCTTCCTCTTGAACAGCCTTGTTGTATTTGGTAGCTAAGCTCAGCATTTCCTACATTTCAAATTAATTGAGATCTATTAGTATCAAGGGCCTGTTTTCAGCTTGATTTCCATAAGTTCTTCCCGATAGATTATGAAACTTAGATGAAAATCGTTAAGTTATTTTATATTTTGTTATAGAAATACTGAAATAGCTTATACATAAGCACTTGAATTATAAGTTTGAATGTTATAAGTCAGTTTTTAAATCTAAAAATTGGCATAAGAAAATTATGCAGCAAGTTTGTTTGATTAATCAGATAGCCGCCAACAACCCACATTACACGCTGCATCTTAAAATTACCTGAACAGTCTGTTCATTAGTTTTGGAATGTGTGTCAAATCGCTTAAGTGTCAAGCCATCAGTCCATTTCTTTTTGTGAAGATTAAGCAGCATCTTCTCCTCAAGTTCATTCTTCCTGTAATTTATGGCTATGGAATAATAATGCCGGTTCAACCCATGGATCAATGCCTAAAGAGAGGCAATATGATAGGTCAGAACTAGTAAAAAGAAGTCCAAAACAATGCATCCAAAAAAATAGTATGCATATCGAAAAAGAAAAAAGTGTTTGAGTTACACACCTGAATGGATGGTTTATTCAGATGTCCCAGATTGGAAGTTGTCTGCCTTGGTTCTTGTCCAAGCATCATTGTCTGTGGATTGATCAATCGAAAAGCATCAATCACCACCTTTCCTTTAACACTTTGAATTGGATCCACAACTACAGCCACGGCTCGCTGATTCAAAGCCTCAAAACTCTGCAGGACACGAGCAATTTACTTGTATTAACCAGCAGCACCAACCAATAACTAATTAGAAACAAGTAATTCTAACCCATAGACCTAGCTGAAAACTTTGATTACACGTAATTCAAAATTTTGGTTTATAAAATGAGTTATTTGAACAAACATTTGGATGACA
>Ga0228710_1002854_pt1 | contig 27457 bp, 10 predicted proteins | sample MedpolnodulmetaG_FD_177995 | JGI IMG/M metagenome (GOLD analysis project Ga0228710, IMG submission 177995) | Root nodule microbial communities from Medicago polymorpha collected in Santa Monica, California, United States - pink nodules | ecosystem: Host-associated > Plants > Roots > Nodule... | reverse complement strand
ATAGTTTTCATTAGATGTATATGTACAGATCAAATGGTCATATAAATATTTTCTCTTGCTTAATCTTGATGCTCAAACTTTTGTTACAGTTTTTGTGTAACAAATGCACGTTAAGAATATAAAATTGTTGGAATGTGGAAATTGGATAACATTGAAGGAAAAAACGTTGAAATTAAGCGACGGGGAATTGTGTGTGCATGGGAAAGGGGAGATTTTGCTTGCAACTAAGGAGTATGTGGTGTTCTTATGGTAAGACTGCATTCTCAAGAGTGCAGTGTCTAAGAAATAATTAAGAAATATCTGCTTATGGTATTTATCAGTTTAGTTGCCTTTTGACCTCTTCTGTTCACAATTAAGAAATAATGACAACAAAGCTAATACAAAAGGTGGAAGATTGCTTTTGCAGTCCCTAAGTTGCTCAACCTATCATAAACATATAGGGCTCCCTGAGTTGCTCCGAAAAAGCAATATCGAGTTTTCCAGAAAATTTCATGTTGGGGGGAACTTATGTTGAATCTAAAATAGTTGAAATAGGTAAAAATTGATATTTTTAATAGTTTGTAGGGGTAAAAATATAAACATAGGGGCGTAGGGTAAATTTTTCGAGTTGGATCCTTATTGTAATGATCCAGAGGCCTTGAGTTTGGCAATGAATTATGCTTTCCCCACCTCCAACACGAGTTTGAATGTATACTTTCATGAATATAAAATATTAGAAGTTACCTTCAACAAAATAATAACAAAACTAACATTTAACATTTTTTTTAAGAGAAAACTAGCTCTTATTTGCGTTTCACATCAAAGCCCCAGATAATCTAGTAGGTTTAGATTAGTTTTGGCGGTACACAATTAAACTGTCTGATTTATAATAGTCAATTTCACCTATCGAAACACTTTCTTTTAGATACTTAGCTATAACTATAGTTTATAGTCACTCACATAGCTTACTTGCTTCACAAGCTATCACTATTTTGTATCTTAGCCTAGCTTTAACTAATAACTACCTTTACTTATAGTTAATTAGTGTTGGTTAGGTGGTTTCCCTCCATTTTTACTCTCTCATACAATGTATATATACATGTACTACATTCTTTGGAATACAATTCAATTCAATGTTAACACACAATTCATCAATATTCTGAGTTCCTTAGTCTTTCATCAGTGATGTCAGTCTATTTTCGTAATTATTACATGTTGAGTATTGATTTAAAAGAAGTTACTTGTAAAATTCTCATGGTGCATAAAATATTATATTAGTCGAAGATAGTGATAGACATAGTTTGAGGATTTGTTAGTATGAGTAAAATATACAAGTTAGTTATTAGTTAGTCATAATATTTTTATTTATTTTAGGGAAGTTAGTCATAATATTTAGTTGTATATTTTTTTAAGGGATAATTCATTATAATTGTTACTTTATGATCACTATATAAAGTGGGCATATGCTTTCATTGTAATCATCATCTTCGTTCTATCAATTCTAAAATCAAGATTTTTTTCAATTGTTTTTTTTTCCTTCACTCTACCCTACTTCTTAACGAGTTTGGCTTTTCTCTATTTATTTTTTGTCTATTTAGTGTCCATTTATAAGATGTGATAACTTTGTGGGATCCACTAATGGTAACTATCATTAATGCACACTAAATGGAGGAAAGCTAAACTCCTTCTTAACATATTGATTAATAAGAGTTTTTTTTGTAAATAATACTTATTTTACATATTGTTTTACGTCCTTATATTCACATCTTGCTTATAAATTATATATACTCATTATATGATTCACAAAATGATATCTATACTATATATAAAGGGGATACATTACTTCCAAATTTACTCTTCAATTAAACTATTATACTTACAATTCTATCCCTTTTACTTTAGTATTCAAATTATTAACAAAATGAACAACACTATAAGGGGATTTAAATTATTAATTAAAAAAATTAGTTAAATTCCATTAAAATAGAAACAACAACATTACAAAAGAAACATTATTTGACACTTGTTCTAATCTTATTTGCCAAAAATGATTATAGTATATGACAAACATGATATCTCTTTTTATATATAGTTAAGCATAGTAGCAAAATAAATACACGAACCTCTTTTTATTTTTTGAAAGAAGACGAACCTCTTTTTATATATAGTTAAGATAGTAGAAAAATAAATAGCCGAAGATGTTAGTGTCCATCTTTTCATTAATATAGTATAGATGTTGTGTGATTATACTGAGTGAGTATAAATAAATTATGAAAAGTCTTGGAGTAAATGATTTTTGAATAAAAATTTAATTTGGTATCTAAATTTTTTCTTGCAATCCAATTTACTCTCCAATAAAAAATATCTAAATTAGTCATTGATATTTTCATACATAGATTAATCTATCTTCGTATAAAAATGGCAAACTAATTTGAATATCTTACAAAGATTGAACTGGATCATAGAACCTATCATAAACGAAATTGAATATTCACTCAAATTGAGTCAATCACTCAAATCATTTTTTTTTTTACAGAGAAGAGAGTATAACCTTTTATTTGAAAGTCAACTTGTGATATGCTATAACGTTAATTAAGGAAGCTAATAATGACTAATCCCATCCCATTTGTATACAAATCATACACTTATTCTCCAAAGAATGGCTGACATTATTGGGTAATCTTATGTGGGATGTCTGCCCGAACTAAGCTTACGAATGTGATTAGTTGATGGAGCTTAAAAATAGAGGTTGATAACTCTCGAGTCTTAATCACCAAATTTCCTCTATGACAGCTAAGAAAATATACCTCATTCCTTTTTAATTGTTGCATCTGTAGAATATCTTTAGTTTTTGCTTACTCTTATTAGACATTAAAATTCAAATTCAATGAAGCGTTAATAATTGATTTGTCAATAATAGTCTTCCTCATTTATTTTATAGACAAAAATAGATGAAATGAAATAATAAATGACCAAGGGTGTTGTATGAGAATGTTAAATAATGGTATTAAGAAAACAAAATTTATCCATTGTATTGATGTGTACGAAAAGTCAAAAAACCACAATTAAAAAGAACCAAAGAGAGTGAGAACAGTTAAAAAACAATTGTATGAGTGAGAAAGAGAAAATGAGAATGAATTTATGAGAGATATAACAAGGAGATAGAGAGTCTCTCAATACATCAGTTCAAGATCCCTTAACTAATTATACTATAAGCAGCGAAGCCAGGAAATTTATAGAGTCTGGGCAAAAAATTTATCGCAACATATGGCATGATAAGAACGTTAAAATATGGCTTTACACAAAATATTATAATTTTTTGACAAAAGATAAATTAATTATGAATTTATAAAGTGTCAAAAACTCAAAAAACAAAACAACGGAAATCTCGACCTATAAATCAAATTTTGAGCTCATTTTGTAGTTTTTAACTCAAAAAACAAAACCCTAATTTTGAAGGCATGACTAGAACATGATAAGAACCTTCACAATGAAATTTTGTAGTTTTTAAGCGAGATACAAATCAATTATAAATTGTTTAAGAAATTCATAATTATGTGGAATAAAAATTCATAATTAATTTGTCCCTGGTTGAAAAAATTTATTTTTTTGTGTAAAACTATATTTTAACGTGCGAAACATGTATGGAAAAAATTCAACCTCTATGTCACATTTTTATGCTACACGTATATTATAGGATCAAAAATAAGAAGAAACTCAAATTACAATGCTAAAATATATGTTTTTTTTATTTTACATGGTCAATTTGAACAATTAACCATTCAAAATAAGAGATAAATCTGCCAATAGTGTACTAAATAAAATTATGAGGTAAATGCTCTTTCCGAGACCTCTTTGCGTGTGAGAATTTTCAGATTTTGCCAATTTTTTATTTTTTTAAAGTAAGAAAAGGGCTATTGGGCTGGACTTAGTACAAAGAAAGTAGCAGCCGAGCCCGGGCTAGTGCCCAGGCTAGTTGGGGTTGCCACCACCCCCAACTGTAAGCATATCCCTTAAATCATAAAATTTAGAGTTAAATCAAGGATCATATGCTAAGAAGTTTATTTATGATATTGATAAAAAAATCAAAAGTGATAACTTTTATATGAAAAATGAGTATTTTATAACTTTTTGTAAATTTGTTCGTATTTTTTTAAATTTCCAAATTGGTTTCTACAATTTTTTCAAAAAAAGACACCATGGTCCCTATAAACTTTCAAAATTTAAGAATTTGTCCCTAAATTGTTTAGTATTTTGAAATTTGGCCGCTCCACTTTTTGAAATTTCAAATTTGTCCCAAAACTTATTATATTCTAATTTTCAGCTCACTTCTCATTATACTTTTGTTTCTAAAAATAAATTAATATTTATTAAAATAGCTCAAAAAGGTTTAAAATTGAGAATTTAGTTACTCTATCTAAAATAGAAATGAAAGAAAATCAATTGAAATATTTGAATTTTCTAAAATTTAATGTCTCTAAAAAAAATTAACTACCCCATGTAAACACACTCTTTAATTTTTGCAATATAACCATCTTTTTTTAAGGGTTCGATTATAATTCTTTTAAATTTTATTCTTTTTCCTCAAAATCCTCTTTCACTTGAATGTCTTGAAAACCTACATGTTACTAATTTTCACCTTCATCAATCAACTAAGTCAGTTGATCAAATGCATCATTAGTTAAATTTCATTTACAAAGTTCAAATTAAACTAACTTCTCAAATCAACTATTGTTATTTTCAAGAGACAAAATTCAAATCTCAAGAGTAAATTATAGTCATTCGTATCACTTTAATTAATAATATTTTTTCAATTCTTTTATTTTAAAAAATCAACTGTCATGTAGTAATTATTTTTTAGGTGGTAACAACTTATATAATAAATTCCCAAATGGACCATGCATGCATATTATTCTAATATAGTCACCTCACAAAGATTTCACATCACCCTCAATTGTTCCTTAATCTTTGATCTAGGCCTATCAAATAATACTTTAGCCAGCCCACTCACCCAACCGGTCCAGTCATTATTCTTTATTCTCTGCATAATACCTCAACAACAACAATTAACAATTTGCAAATTGCAATACGACAAGATATTTCTCCTCCCATAACGGATAAAATACACCTTATTCTCTTATAGCTGAAAATCTCACTAAAATTATTGCAAATTATCAAGGTGTAAATTATGCTCTCATATCCAAAGTTATCACTTTTTTCCCTTTATTTATAAAGATTTGTGTCCTTTGTACTCAGCGACCTTAATCTATTTAAGACATGTTTATCATTTTAACATCATGAAATACTATAATAACGTCGTGTCAAAAATAAAAACTTAGCGTTGAAGTGACACTGTATATATTCCCAACAACCTAATGTTGTGCTGAATTAGGACCATATGATATATAATATATGAATATCCAAATAGTATAGGTTGAATTCCTTTCCCAACATAAGCATATATAGCTAGCAGATATAAGTGATGTAAATAGTACCAACAACATAACATAACATAACCTTACCTTACCTTACATGCTAAGAAATCAAATCAGAGCATTGAATTCCAATCAAGTCTTCGTATTGAAGACAAGACAATCAAGCAACCATATATGGACCGTGCCCACTTCACCATCATCAGAACCTGATTCCAAATTACACTCTCATTCTCATATAATATATTTCTATATATCATGCCTGCCAACGTGTAATAGATTCCAATGCATGCATTCAATCATATGATATGATATTCATACAACAATTTCCATTCAATATATATCAGACATAATACATATAGTATATATATATATTTTAATTGTACTCAAAATTTCACGTCAATAATAATGAAACTACGTAGAGCATCTGATCATGCATGTGTGCCTTGATTATTAACAACTTGTTCGCATCACAAGTTGAATTTCAATTTGCTTTGCTATTATAATGGTGGAAATATAGACCACTCGATATAGGTCTACAGTTTAGCTAAATTCAGGTCAGACTTTTTAAAAAAAATATAAAAGATTAATTTTTTTTTTTTTATATATCAAAAGCCTATTTTTTGAAAAGACAAAACCATATAAAGTCTTTTAATAAACCTATTAGGTCAACCTAATTTCTTTTTATAAATTTATACGGACTTATTTAAGTAAATATAAATAACATATACTTTATTATAATTATTGTTATATTTTATACTTTATATTAAATTATAAAATTTCTAATCAAATTTTCAGTAATTTAAGTATATTAGTCAAAACTATTTTTTTTGCATATTTAAATATATTTTTATAAACTAGATTTTAAAATATATAATACCATATGTAAAGCAGGTGTTTTGAAATACCATGGTAATTATCAAAATGAAACATAATTTCATCAATATTAACACGTTAATTTAATTAAAGATATCATTATTTATTTAAAAATGTTACTATAAAATATGTTTTTTAAAAAGATTAACATGGCATACCAAACATTTAAAAAGATTAAGCTCATATCTTAAAAAAAATTACAACATATAATATATCATATCTAACTCAGTCAAGACTATTATTCTTCTATCATGTTACTTTCTTATATATATGATTAATAATATATGTGAACTTGATTCTTTCCGAGACAATTTATGTGACCTAATTTAATTTGTTAAAAAAATTAAAAATAATTTACGTGCACATTAATATTGATGTCTTTCAAATTGCTCTGACAATTTGATTTCGTTGATGTGATGATAAGAAGATACCACAGAAGTCATTAATCTACAGCCATTCTATTCATTTCTAATTACGATATGTGCTTAAATAATGTTCAGAGCTATAACATTTATTTACTATCAATTTTAGATCAATTGAATAAAAGGCTTTATCTAAAACGAAAATTCCCTTTAATCCACAATCTATGAGGTCCAACTTGATACTACACCGCTACCAAACGACACATACTCAGAGATACGTAAAGTTCCTTAAATTAAGCTAAAAAATACTTTCTTTTGAAAAACATTAAAAAATATACTAGATTTTTTTTTATCAAATATCCTAATAATTTTACCCACACACTATAAAAACTGGAGAATCCTAAATTCTAACATAAACTCCTAGTAACGGTGTCCATAACACTACTTACCACATAATTATAGTCACATATTATATGTAATTGTTTAGTGTATATGTATAATCACTAAAAAAGTGATGGGAGGAAGAGTCCAGAAGATGAAAGGTTAAACTCATGCAGTATCAAAAAATAAATTGAAACCGGTAACCGGTATCCACAATGATGATGTGGCTTCACATAAGTGGGTGTGTTCAAAAGAGTATGTTAGAGGGTGTAACCCTAACATTTCTCTTATAATATATAGTTAATTAATCCATTTGGAGTTGGCATACCGGTTGGTTTGAGATCTTCGAGTTTATTTCTTTCAAGGTTTGAGGTCTCTGATTTCCTCTGGTGATGATTCCGGTGAACAAATCAATACAAAGTTTTGTTTTGGTTTTAAACGGGACCTTCACAAGTGGGTGGTGGGATGGTCCCCTCGAATTAGTCGTTTTTAAGTTTTAACAAAAAAATGTAGTTAATTTTGTGGCAAATATATAGTTAATAAAAAAATGTAATATACTAGTTCCACCCCTAATACTAGCTACTACAAACACGTTTATTTACAAAAATTAAATGGGTGATGCTATTTAACGCGAGAGCAAAATTTACGAGCTGTCGTGAACAATTTCCACCATCAAATATGCTATTTACTTGAAAACATGGGGTGACAGATGCAATAAGGGTCCCGCTATAATTAAAAAAAAGGGGTTCCACATCCATATTTGTGTGTGTCGTAATCCCTCGCGTTATATTACTTCGTGAGATGCAGCATAGTAGTGCTATACATCCCGAGAAATTGTATAGCGAAGCGCTCGCGAATAATTTGTTAGCCAATCATAGTTGAACCTGGCTGGCGAACACGGCAGATTTGTTGCTAATTTTGTTTTGTTTTTTGAAGTGAATGAAATTCTTATAAAATCCAATGGACACTAAATTGCCACCTCATTGGGAACATGCTCACGAATTTCCTCTCGCTACATCCATTATTATCATTTCCTAAATTATATACTAGTTCATTTTTTAAAGTGTGATATTCATATGAATTTCATCCAATAACTTGTTAAGGATTTTAAAAATATAGCTAGTATTCCTAAAACCCATCATATTTTTATGCGTTTTCTACTATTCTTGACGAAATTTTATTTTTAAATGTGTTATTTTTCATTGAAAAATCGGGTTCAAATGTAAAAATTACATTTTGGGAGTAACAGATCACAATCAATAGAAACATGGCGCACATATTCGTACCTTATGGTGATGTCCATCTATCATCATTATTCCCATAGTTTTGAATTATCCCTCATGTAAGATATTCTAGGGCTTTTCTTACCATATACTGATATATACCTGGAATTGAATTCCTATATTAATTGCTCTGTCCCCATTCCCCCAAAGGAAAAGAACCTGTCATAGCTAGGTACTACATACTCTTGTGTACACTCTTGTGGCTTAAATTCCCTGTCTAGTGCATCAATTAAAGGCATCGTCCAAAAGAATAAAAATATTTTCTCATTTTGAAATAGAAATAATAAGTCATTTATTAAAATAATAGTTTATCTACGAGTATTACTAACTTGTGCTCTAAAGGCATATTGTGTATCAGACTCTTTATATAAAAAATGTTAATGAATATCTTCAAAGTGCTTTTTAAAGACTTTAAATGATAAATTTTTACAAAAGTTGTACATTCAATATATTGAAAATTGAAATCTTTAATTTATTTTTAAAAAAAATAATTTAATTTTTTTTAAAGAGTACCTTAGACACTCATTAACAAAAACCTTTTATAAGTTTTTACACGATTTTTTAAACAAAATCACTGGATATAGTTATTTAAGATATGTCCTAACATAATAATATTTTCCTAATTTATGGATTGGCCGTGTGAAACTTTTTAATGCAAGCAAATCACAACCGTATGTATATGATGATGATAAATGTCTAACAATCATGATATTAAATAACGGTAATGATGATCTTTTCGAAAGCAATTCAATTGGAAATATTTTCATTTTGGATAAAGTGTTGTTTCTTAATTAGCATGAACTAATCTCTACCGACAATATATTTTCTATAATTATCATCCGACCCTATTTTTCAAAACCATATATACCTACTACTACATTCAAAAGGGAAAGTTATCAAATCCACACACCACACTCACTTGTTTGTTGTTCAAAAGTCCAAATGAGAAGTAAATTACATTATCACAAACAGTAGATATTGTTCTTATATGATCACTGATCATAAATTGACTCATTGACAACAAAGAAAATTCTCGCACACATTAATCCATAAATAAATACAATTGTACCATACGCTTTGTAGCTATATAGGGCCATATATCTATCTATCTATAAATTTTTAATTCTCACATAAATATATAGTGCATATAGAGTCTATACCTAATCAAGGAAAAACCCACATAGAAATTGTGTTAGATTTATACCTTATCCACTAACCGACCATAGCTAGCAAAGTGGTAAAGAGATAGTGATGGATGAGAAGGGTTATAAGGAACATTAATCTATTGATGATAGCATAAAAGGAAACAGTGTGGTACTATATCCAAATCAATGCTGACAAGAAGTGTTTGGAGATTGCCAGATTGAGGATTCAGCTTGAAAACAACATATAACTGTCATCTATGACCTTTTGTGAGAGAGGCACCTCAATCCTCACGTAACTAACGTACATTTAGGGTTTGTAGCTATATTATATGTACACATGTACATAAATATAATATGACTCAACATATACATTATAAATAAACTTTTTTGTTGTGATGAACATACTGGACCTGTTTAATTAATGTGTTGTCTCAAACAGTTTAGATTAATCTTTTCGTTAACAAGGTCATCCATGTGCTTCGGCTACATAAATTATTGGGATTGAATATTATCTAGAACAATTTTTATTACTTATATATATATATATATATATATATATATATATATATATATATATAGCCATGAAAAAAACATTCCATAAAAACCGAAGGGTTAAAAAGAAAAATTATTCGTATGAATTGCTCAAATGAACTCACGAATACACTAGTTAAGAAAAATATCAATTTTTAAGATCATGCAACGAAAATGTACCATTTGCAGGCAAAATATTCATGGATAAGACTTTTTTATCTCCAATATACGTATAATTTGTTTTCTAATGGCCGGACGTTATCCAAAAATAATTTATTTTTCTTGTACATATTTGAAATAAAGGAGTACAAGATATTAATTCAAACAAAGGGAGTACAAAATATATCAATCCAAAACATAATAGCACGGCTCTTCCACCAACATTTTTTCCTCATTCACATGGCATTGTTTAAGGGAAGATTCTAGCTCTTGCCACTTGGACTAATTGATGTTGGTAATGATATCCACTTTTAGATTAAGCAAGTTAGGATATAAACACAGAATATGTGATGATAATTAGAATTTACTTTCTTAATCTTTAAGATGACGACTAGATTGATTACTTGTCTTTTGTCATGTATAAATAAAAATTGATTTTGAATAACTTATTTTTGTAAAATTGATTTTGGTTCCATGATCATTTTTTTAAGTTTACTGATTGTCTACAAAGCGATGGTCATTTATGCAGCTGCTTTGGCTATTGTGTGTATAGATAGTTTGGAATGAACGAAACAACAGAATATTCAAGAATATCCAAACTAATCTGATAGATCTTATGGAAAATGTTAAGTATAACTCATTTTGGTGGTTGAAAGCTAACAATGGCAAGTGCCAAGTTTGTTTATGGCACGATTAGATGGTGGTCGGACCCGTTACTTTGTTTGGGTATCGACTGACCTGTTTTATTGTAATTATACAGTGACTGGTTGTTCTTTAGGGTGGCTTCTTTAGTACACCTTGTGGTAAAGAGGATCCATCACAGTTGTTAATATATTCCATTTTTTATTCTTAAAAAAAAATTGATTTTGGTTCAAAATAACTTAAATGTCGAAAGAATTAATTTTGACTCCTTCAAATTGGAATATTCCATCAGAAAATTTAAAAATGGATAAGGCTTGACTATAAACACGTTTAACCTATTTCACAGATGTACAAAAGTATCAATTTAAATATTTTAGGTAACTTGCAATTTGAATTTGGTCATATACTATTTTTTGTTCCTTAATTTGATAAATGTAAACAAAGTGGTAAACCCCACTAAAATTCAATTATTATAATGAGGTGCTTTTAACTCAAATTGAGAAAGAGTGCAATTTAAGAACTGCCTTAAGATTTTATTTGGTTTGTTGACAAAATGGTAAATACCATACACACACAAGTGCAAGATTTTGGATTTAAATGGATGAAGGTGTCTAGTCGAATAGTATCAACATTATCAATTGAGCTAGATTATGTGTGAAACTTTTATACTAGTTGTTGTAGCTGCCGTTTCAGTAGAAAAGAAGATATCCATTTTTTTTTTACAAAAGGATATTCATTCTTACCATGTCTTTTCTTACATTCATTTTAAAGTAATTTTGTTACTATTTATTTACCAATATATTCATAGGAATCAGATTAGCATATTTTATTTTGTTTAGCTTTAGCGCATTTTTTCTTTATGAGAGGTCAGCGCATTTTTTGTAGATAATATATTTAATTTCGCAAGATATATTTGCATTTATGCCTTAACTTTTCTGTAAAAATTGTCAAAACATGAGAATTTGTACGATATATTCGTGAATTCGACATGACGACATGTACCGATGCATTTCTTAACTTCAAATAGTTTCATTTTAAAATGTTTTGGAACACATTACTTCAAAAAAAAAGTTTTGGAACACATGAAATGTAACTTAGTTGTACGTAACTCTAGATAGATACACACTAAGCAGACGGTTTTTCTAGGGTTAAATTGGTTGAAAAATTACTCTTCAACTTTGGTTATTTCAGTTTGATATTAACACACCAAACATGAAAGAAAAAATAGGCATTAAGGTTCTAAATATGTCCCGTATGTGACCGCATCTTCTTCTCTTTGTTATGGGTCCATTTTAGTGATTGTTATGAGTCTAACTTAGTGAGTGAATTTCATCCGGTGTACTCTTACCATCGTGGTCTCTTCGAATGATTCGGCCTAGGATGAGATCTAGTCATGAGATGAGTGCATATTGAACCATTCTTTCATCTTTTACCAACAAACATATTGAACTATTATTCCGGCTTGCAACGGCATATATAATGAGTTAGAATCATCTTCATTTTTTAAAATAATTAAAGCTTTGTATCAAAAGAGATATACACAAGGAAGTTTAAAAAATTAATAATGACAATAATTAATTAGTGATAGAAATCATTATCTACCTTTTTTTTTATAAATGAAATAACAAGAGTGATTAACAATTCACGCACGCAAATGGATATGTTGAGGTTAGAACCTCTGTGACGATGTCTGATCTAACAAATTCGGTATTTTCTATTAGTTAAGCTATAGTTTGTAGACATCAACCTTTTATATCTATCTCTTTGTAAATGGAATCATCTATTTCTTTTGAAAAAATATTAAAATTTAAAACTCAAATACATCCGAATTGTAGCTAAAATGGGTAAAATTAGAAAAGAGGATTTATCAACTACTGCTATTAGCACCCACCACCAACACTCTTTTCATTATCCTTTCTAAAATACATTACTAATCTACTTATTATTTACATTTAATAATAATATAGTAGTATTTTTCAATAGTGATTTTGTAACACGTGAATAATCACCCACCACAAATTCATAAAAGGTCTTGATTGTCGGTCCTCGCCACGTATGAACGACTAAAAAGTGTATGACATGGGTCCTCCAAGCCTGAGTTTCAAGCTTTCAATTCCTTCTCTTCTGTTTCTACTTTTCTAAAGAAAAAAAAGATTTTGTTTTGGGTCCCACATTTTTTTTTATCATGCGCAGGTGTAATGGACTATTAATTAGGATTTCTCAAAACTTCCAAGTGGAAATATGACTAATATCTTAGTTGGCTGACTTATATTAGCTTCTTCCTCTACTCACCTTCTTCTAGACTGAAGTTCTATTTAGTGGAGTCTAGGGGCCCTTTGAGGCTCCTTTTCCATTTTTTAGAAATTGAATTATGAAATGATATATTGTGGATACGGAAATCTTAACGTTGAATACATTCATCTAAGGTGTGTTTAGTTGTGGGAAGAAAATGAGAATAGAGAAATAGGTGAGAAATAGCGTAAGAAGAGATAAGTATATGTTAAATTAAGTAGATTTGATGTGTCGATTGATATGTTAATAAGTAAGTATTGGACAGAACAACACATGACAATTTTTTATGGTATTTACACAATTTTTTTGTTTTATACGATTTTTTGTGGACAAAAGACTATTTTGATATTTTAGACAAATTGTATCTATGACAAAAGTTGTATTTTGGCTTAGTGAGAGACAATAATTTCAATTTTTGACTTGTCTATTGTCTCCTAGTTTGTCTTCTCCCTGAAAATTATTTATAATCAAACATTGTACAATTGAAGTTGTTCAGCCACATCCTTTGTTTTTTTAGCAGATCAAACACACCATAATTATTTTTTAAAAGATAAAAACACCTTAGAACTTGAAAACTATTATACATTTTAGGTATTATTTGAATTTTATTTTATTTTTATCAAAATTTGTTATTGTTTATTACAAGTACAACTTCAAAAAGGAATAAATAATTAAATTAAATTAATGTTCGATTTAATTAATAAATTTAATTTAGTAGTCTCTCTGATTCTTTTTATAAGAGACATATCGGTAAACAAAATTTGATATACTTGACTAATATTATGAATCAAATAAATCAATTTTTATCTACCCATTTGTCTCTTATAAAAAGGACCTGAGGGGACCAACATTGGATTGGTCCAAGTGTTAAAGGACTTTGACCCCTTAAACATGTTGTCAGGGGTTCGATTCTTGGCATATGTGTATGGATAAAATTCGGTTGTGATGGGAAAACCCACTTTGTGTGCCTCATATGTTCTCCAAGAGAGATTGTCATTGCTAAACAACGGTAGAGACATCATGTCAATATATAATGGTAAAAAAATAAGAAGGAGTAATAAATTTTTTGTTTATAATAAGTAGCATTGTTGCACTTTTTTCTTTAATTGATGTTACATGCACATAGGGGTGGAAATGAGTCGGACCGAGTCGGACTTTGCTTAAATATGTTAAGCCTAGTTGAAAAAACTAAGGCCTAAGCATTGGCCTTTTACCAATTGATATCAAAATACAACAAATTAGCCTTCATGTGTTCATCTTTAATCTAACATTGTTATTTTGATGTCAGAACTCTAGGGCTTGCAGCATGCTGAGTTACGTGGACAATTATTTCGATATTTGATAATGTAAGGACACAATTTAAAGAAGGTTGAGTACTTGTCGTGCCAGTAAATATTATGAGGGCCTTCCTCATAATATTGGTAACATTTATTTCCATAGTTTTTCTGGGTCGCAACAGTTAAAGTCTTATAATCAATAATGTAGGTCTCTAAAATATTGGTAACATTTTGAAATAAGTCACTTAACCAAAAAGGTTTTAATGAAGTCCCTAAACTATTATACTTTATGTAATTAGGTTAATTATAAAAATAAAATATTAATTTAGGGATTTGATTACAAGTTTTCTTAGTTTAAAAATATATTTAAAAAATCTCAAATAATTAAGGCTCTACGAAATAATAATTAAACCAATTTTGTTTTTCAAACTACCAGCGTGGCTGATTGAATTTGTTTTTAGCTCAATTATTTATTTGGAATTCTCTTTCAGAAATCAGAGAATATAGAATCTATATGAAATTGGACATTTTTTATTGCAGGAGTGGACCACACTTTTTATGTCATTAGTTAAACCTAACTAGGCACAAATGCTTGCTTCTTTGCGGTGAATTCTCTGTCCAAAAACTCCGTGGTGGGGTCCCTTGAGGGATTAGATTTGCTTGATCAACTGCATGCATCCGCACATGATGAAGGTTGCAAATTGCAATACAAATTACAATTATACATAATGAACCATAATTAACTTTGAGAGAGATTTGACTTGTATGTCAACATATAATAATCTTTATATTACTGGTGCACCTAATGTTCACTCGTTAGTCTTAGGTAGTTAGGTTGATAAAACTGTCACTTTGCTCAAAAAATATTAATCTCTGTCACTTTTCATGCAAATCATCAAACTAGTACTATTAAACTAAAAAGATTGTTAATAAGCACTATTAAGTACATTTGCACACTTATTGGAGTTCAAAATGCAAGTACTCAAATTCAACTTGAGTTCAGTGAACCAATCTTTTACTCCACCTGTATCACAATAATTAACTTATTATCAAAGAAAAACCATTCAAGAAAAATTGACACTTCTGATTTTCAAAGTGATAGTATTAACTAATTATATTTCTACATACACCATAGTTTTTTTTGTCTTAATCTTCCGGTTTTGGTAAGAAACATGTCATAGTAATTTTGCTAGAAATAATCACCTTCCCAAAACTAATTACTTCAATTTCTATGAACAACTTTTAAGATCGATTCTTTTAAAACAAAATTAACTAAGTACTATAAAAGAGGGGTGTATGTGGGTGGGTTTGGGTTGGATTTGATCAAATCCAAAATCGAATCATACAGGATACTCCGGTTTTAGTGAGGTAAAATAACCACAATTGGGTCGGTTTGGGTAAACCCACTTATTTTTGGGTTGGGTAGTGGGTTACCAAAATTATTTATATGTTTTATTAAATATTAAATGACAAAATGATGAATAATCATGTTTTTTCATAAAAAATTACTCAACTTTTTTATTTTATTAAAAAAATTGTTTGCACTATTTTTTTAGCATCATAAAATAATAAATGATAATATAAAGTAATAAATTCAATCATAAAATACTTGCAATAAACCAAAATTGTATGACATAAAATTTTATTAACATCAATATACAAAGTGCATTGTGTCAGTTTTGAAAATTATAGACTTGATTTATGACCAACACATTTGATTTTCTCCTTATTCTCAATGAAAATAAAAATTAAAAAAGTTGGCATTTGGGTAAGTGGGTTTTTGAGTTTGGGTATGGTTTACCCAATACCCAAATTTATTTATGAGTTTTTTGTTTTTTGAAATCATACTCACCCAATTACCCGATCCAACTCGTATTTTTGAGTTTTTTGGATGGATTTGACCGGGTTTTTTTTGGGTTAACCCAACCCATATACACCCTTGTATAAAGAGATAAATTTCAGTACGAAATTACTATAACCTTTATCATCCCACATGACTCTCGTATCTCTCTGATCACAAGCTTTTGGACAAGTACTCCTTTTCTTTTTTTAGTGAATGTTGGACAAGTCCTTCCAGTAATTTTATATACCACTGTGTGACATTGAAAGAGAACCGTGAACACAAAGTTGATATACAGGCTAAGAATAAAGTCAAGGTGTGCCATAATTATATGCAAAACGAAGTGGGCAAGTCAGTATCAAAATGAAGCCATAGAGAATCCAGCTTCCTCGAATTTCAACTGTGGACCTGTATAGTGATGTACATATTATGTTCTCTCGTGGCTCGAGGTTGCGGTTAGAACATGGAATTGTAATGTAAACATCACCCGTGACAGGTATATATAGCTAAAGTCTAATTTTCTTATTTGTCCACTGCACTTGTTTTTAACAATAATGATGTGATTCTTATATAGAAAAGAATATTTTTGCAACCTAGCATTTGTTTAAGTCAATTTGGGATAGTGATTATTATTATTATTATTATAAATTATTTACTTTATGAATTATAGCCAAATTAGATGAATAGCTAGAGAAAAAAATTGTCCTCAAGCCTTAAGTCATCTTGTAAAAATGCTGAAATTGTAAAGTCAGACGCTATGATCGATGTTTGAATCTCGACTCACTCACTTATGTGTGTGGGTTTTCAATAGTTATTGTTATTTTGTATATTTATCAAAAAATATTTTTTATTAGCAGTTATACAAAATTGAATTAAGATAGTGTTTTGTCACAAATTGATTAATTTATCTGAAAAGTCTATTATTTAGAATATTATTAATCATTAGAAATAATATTAATCAATCTTTTCCAAGTGTTTGTTGGAAAGATTATTCAGACTGAATCATAGTTTATTTAAAAAAGTAATATTGCATTTCATGGAAGACATCACGTATGATTTGATCATCTCCAATGATGATGAGACAAAGAATTAAATTAACTGCATGTATACCCTCATTGAAAAATTTATACTAGGAGAATATATTTTTTATGTTATCGTCTTTGAATTAGATACTAGAAATCAGCATGAGATGGAAAGCGAAATAAAAATGTATTTTAAGAGGATGAAAAATAATTGCAAGAGAAAGAACAATATATATATAGACATCAATAAGGTGAAAATTAAAAACAAGAATTCAGATATTTCCAACCTCTTTTTCTTTGATCTTTTCACGTCATTCTGAAATTTGTAATGAAAAGGAAATATAATTAATAAGTAGCCAATGATATGACCACAAAAAATATTCTACACTATTTTTAATGGGAATCAAGAACTTGTGCTATCAATGATCAAATACAGCATATAAATTATTGCGATGGAACATAAAAAAAATAAAATAAAAATATATACCTGTGGATAAAAACAACCAGGACAAACAACTTTTTATTGGTATTTCTGGTTTGATTTTTTGTCCATATTGTGTGAGGATATAAAAAGCCAAAAGGTTAAGAAATGTGCAAGCAGAATTAATGGAAAAAAGAAAAAGAAAAAATAAATGTAATTTTCAATGATTATAAAATTTGTGTATATGAATAGAAAGAACAATGAATTTCAGATCATGGCGAACATTTAAAGACTGCTGAAAGAATGTGAATTAAGTTCCTTCTTCCCAGGATCTTGTCTTTAATCTTTTCAAGTCATTTTCATTTTGTATTTTCTACTTATATGTCTAAAATCTTATCATTTAGCATAAAGCGTTGGATTCTATGATAGTTTATTTATTTATATACATATTCTTCTTCCACTTCCTTAAATTTCTTTTGTTTTTATTTCAATAATATGAGTTCACTTAATTAAGTTGATAAATAAACTAGTTTCCTGGCAAAAAAATTTTTTTTTTTTTATAAACAATTTTTCAAACAATGAAATGGACAATTACGTCAATATGAAAATTGTAGAGTATTGTTTCTGATCAAATCAAGAACCATAATGAAATAAAAACTGATGAAAGTTAAAAATAACATTGTTCGGGTCATTTGGAAGGAACGAAACAACATGATTTTTAAGAACAAAGCCCAGGATTTGTTTAAGTTGTTAGATGCTGTCAAGTTTATATCTTTTTCTTAGTTAAAAGCTAAGCTGCTCACTTCTGTCTTCGGTTACAGTGACAGGTGGCAGAGCCCTTTAATATGTATAGGTGTTAGGGAGTAGTTTTCTTTTGCTTGTTTTTTCGTTGCGTTTTATGACAATAGACACATAACTTTGTACTTCTTTTGGGTGATTCTTTCTGACACACCTTGTGCTAGTTGAACCAAAACCAATTAAATACTCTAAAGTCTGAACCATCAAATATCAACACAACATCTGTCATACTCTTTTAAGTTTCTTCCCCACCAACCTCATATGGACTAAACAGTGATAAAAATAAAGAGTAAGGAAGGAATGAAGGACCATTATGAAACATAGTCAACCATAGAAATGGATCCGTAAGTTATAAGAAACTATCAAATAAAATGGAATCTTGCTTTTGCAATTCATGATTATTTAATTTAATTCCCCTACTTGTTCAAAAAAATTTAATTCCCCTACAATTTAACTTTGCTTATTTAAAACGAGTTTATTACCAATAGTCAATTATTAATTGTCGATCCATGAAACAATAAAGAATAGAGTACTAGAATAAAATGAAATTAAGGAGAGAAAAAAAGGGAAATGGTATTGCACTAGTAGTCCCCCACTTGAGACAAGGGTTTTGTATAGTCAACACACACATGCCAAATTTAAATAATAGTTCAACTAGAAAAGGCACGTACTTTCACTATTGATCACAACATTCCTCTTGTCAGATTGTCTCTCTCAAACAATGACTTCGCATGGCATGGTTGGCCCCTCTTAGTTCAGTTAGTCTCTCCATTCATGTTCACGTCTTATATTTCTTGCCAATTGGGAGTTTTTCAGCTTCATATAGTGGAGCTTAATATGACACAAACAGCCAACGAGTTTTGGTCTAGCATTAAAGATTAGATTGACTCAATGTAACGAATTAATATTTGAATCTGGTGGAAAAATGTTTCTACATCTACCATATAAGATGCATTGAATATGATTCTATCATCATGTTTCTACATCTATCGAATAAGACACTTTGAATATGATTATATCAGCATGAGAGAGAACATATGGTAAACAAAGAGAAAGATTATCTTCATTTGTTTAAAATAAATGTAAAATGTCATGTGAGAAATAAATACAAAAAAAAAAGAGTAGATAATGAGTTTTACCATTAAATGGATCTCATCACTATTAATTATTTATATTTCTTTCAAAAAAATTCATTGTGTATTTATCTTTCTAAATAAAGGAAATGAAGATGGTACTAAATAGAGATGATCCTAAATCGGTAAACAAATTAGGTCACATGGTAAACAGAAAATGGAGCGTAAACAAAACTGTCATACTAGAAAACAAAACTAGGTTAAAAAGGAGAAAATGAGTTCAAATCTTAGGTTGAATAATATTTGGCCAAACTTAATTTTTCCTCCAATCGAAATATGAATCACGAGGGGTCTCATTCTCAAAAAATTGGAAAGTTGAGACAAAAATCAAAATCTCTAGCAAAATATAAAAAAAGCATTGTCGTACCGTGCGAACAAATAGCTCGTGAAAAATCACAAATGCGTATGTGCTTAGCGTGAATTAGTGTTCATGATTTAAGAGTTAAACCATGTTTTTTTATTTCTTTAAATATATCAACTTTTATTTTTAACTCCTTTTAAAAAAATCTTCAAACTTTGGCCCCTCTAAATTTTTTATTACCAATTTTAGCGTATGTTTTTTTTTTATATAAAAGTCCATGTTTCATATTATAGCGATTTATTGTGTGATGTGTCATTGATTAGACCTAAAAATATCATTAATTTAATATTTTAAATATTTAACCTTTTATCTTATTAATTTATCTATAACTTTAAATTAAAGAATAAATTGTTAAATTAAAGGTTAAATTTTTTTAAATCATTAAGTTAATGATATTTTAAGATCTTAACAATGACAAGTTATAAATAAAAAAAAAGTCACTTGAACTAATATTCAACGTGAATTTTTGTAAAAAACTGAGATTAAAATTTGTAACAGAAAATTTAGAGGGATCAAAATTTAAAGGAAAATTTAGAAGAGCTAAAAATAAAAGGTTGTGTATTTAGATAAAAACATATTTAACTCCTTTTAAGAAAATATATATTTTTTTGTCAAGTAGCGTAGTAGATAGACTCATACATCATAAATATGGAGAAGTGGATAATTTATTGCTCAAACACCGACCCCTGCATTCCAATAAGGACTATAAAATATTTAATTCATAATGAAATAATGAAATTTTTTTTTAAGGAATTAAATAAGGAAATAATATTTCTCTTAGATCGATATCAACACTCAAATTTTACTAAAGAAATTCAAATAGGGCGTTCTACCCCCAAAAAAAACAATCAAACTAATTAGCATAGGTTTCTAAAATAGAAAACAAAAATCCGTTTGTAGTTGAAAAACGACACCACATACTTCCAACAAATTATGATCTCTCCATGATATTTCCAGGTTTATGACCCTCAGAGAGTCAAAAGAACCAGCGTTAACATTATGATTGTTAATTTGTTTCCATCGATACCATTTTGCCTATGCCTTATATTCACATATTTCAACTTACAAATGCTTATAGAAAAAAGATTCAATTTTATTTTTTTTTAAACGTTAACTTGTGTTTTAAGGACACATGTTAAGAATTCCACTAATAGAAATTATGTATTGAAAATTGTGTTAATTTATTGCTCAAAATATTTAATATTATTTTTTTATTAAATTTTTACCATTAATGGAATGAAATTAATGTTTAACATGTGCCTTAAAGGCACAAGTTAACATGACCCTTTTTTTTACAAATGAAAACATATTCAACTTAAAATAATTAATTTAATCATTTTCTCCGTCAGAATTTACATGATGAACCATTAAATAATTGAGTTTTTATTCATGTGCAAATTTAAACATGTTAAAAAAAATTAAAATATTAATAAAAAAAAAGTTTAAAAAATAATAAATTTCTATTAAAATTTGTACATTGTATATTAAATATATTAACTAGACGAGTAACCCTTACTATGATACTTTCAACCGGGGTGGAAAGATCATCTCAATTTTTCTTATAGGAATCCAAACCCCCAACAAATGGCTAGGCCACCCGGCTATCCAAAAGCACCAACCAATCCACAATACTCTAACTTAGAACTTATGATGGAAAATTTTGTTCTAACTCAAACAAAACAACATGAAGATTTTAAGTAACAAAATTTTCACAGTAAAAGAAAGGCTTAATTACACTTTTAGTCCTTGGGTTTTAACCAAGTCACGAAATTGGTCCTGCTCTTTTCAAATCGAACAAAGCAGTCCCTTTACTATCATGTTTCTTGCAATTTTGGTCCTAACCCTCATTTTACCCTCCAAAAACACAGACATGGCAAAGGAACACCTATGTGACAGTGCCAACTTAGAAAATGACATTAACATGTCAACAAATCAAAAAATTTAAATCATAAACCATTAAAAAAATTCAGAAATTAGAACAAAAAAAATAAAATTGAAATCTCTATAAGAACATTAGACCCTAATTCTCAAATTTGGGATGCACTCAAATCCTCTTCCATTTCTTCCATATTTTCCTTCTTCCATCCTCGTTATTGAAGTAATTAAAAAGGCTTCAAACACATAAGATATTTCATTAGGGATTGAAGAAATTGAAAAGGCTTAAAAAAAATTAGAATTTGCTCCTTCATTTATTTCTTCTGTATCGAAGAAATTGAGAAGGCTTCAAAAATTGAGAAAGCTTGGAATATGAATGTTAATTTCTTCTTTTGTTTCAGCTAAAGCCACAAGCACGAGATCTATTGAAAGTTCATGGGATTCATCTTCTAAGTTTTTTTGTTTTTTAGATCTGAAATTAAATGTTTGGGTTCACATGGGTTAAAATCTTCTTTTTAAATTCTATGAGAAATGAAAGAGAATGGAGATCGATGGCTGTATTCCAGGAGCTCAATATATTCAATTGAAAAGGAATAAATGAGTTTTCATTCATGTGGGCATAGAAAATAGGGTTCTGGAAAGTGAAGGATATTAGAGGGAATGCATCAATGTTTTTTTTTTGTCTCTCACTTTCTTCCTATCTCAGATTTGAATTTTTCTTCTGTGAAATAGGGATTATGTAACAATTGTTCATGAATCAATAATATGCTATTGAAATTTCCAGAATTTCTCTTCTTTGTTTCCACTTTAGCGTTGTTGCTGGTGAGGAGGAGGAAGATGAAGTTTCTTTAGCTTTTTTATTTAAACCCATATCAATGGAGATCAAGATGATACTTTTTTGGTGATAAAATTTGGCTTAATTTATTGAGGTTGAAGATAGAGATGAAGAAGATAGAGTTGCTAGTGATGATTATGAGAACATTTGTAAAACTGATTCTGGATATTTATTACTATTTTTTAATATTGTAATTTAAGTTTTATTTATTTTATAGTTAAATTATAATGTAAAATAATTATTCATTCATTTTCTCAATTAGAAAAATTGATTTGATGAAAATGTTAATGACATTTTCCATGTGGGAATTGCCACATAGGAGCAATTTTGGCCACATCACTAAAAAAAGGGACGCATAAGCGTTTCTGGAGGGCAAAATGTGGGTTATGACCAAAATTGCAAAAACCATGATAGTATAGAGATTGCTTTGTTCGATTTGAAAAGTGCAGGACCAATTTCGTGAGTTGGTTAAAATCCGAAGACCAAATGTGTAATTAAACCTAAAAGAAATGAGTTCTAAAGTTGATTTAATAGCCACACGCAATAAGATGCTTGAGATCCAGATCTCTCAAATCACCCAACAAGTGGCAACTGAAGTTTCAATGTATTTCCCGAACAACTGGAACCAAACCCAAAGCTCTTGTAAATGCTATTACTATAGAAGAGAGTTTAGGAAAACCTAGTAATAACGATTTGAAATAATTTACCTATGAGATTAGGATTTGTCAAGCCTCACATCCCCAACAAATTGGTTCAACTCTAATGTGATTGCAAAAATCATTTGAATAAAGCTACAATTGATTGAAATTTGAAGCATGAAAAGGGATAAATTTCGATTTTGGGAGGGGGGAGATGTTGATAGGTTGGGATTTTGGAGTATCATTTCGGATGGTGCAGGGTGTAAGGATTCAAAATAGGGGTTATAGTTTTTGTCTTCGTTCAGCAAAGTTTTTCAAGCATAAGGGGTAAGTATTTTTTTGTTCATGTGATGCTCAAACTGTTTGTAAAACAGAGGGAATGTTTAAAAATTCAAATTATTTTGCTTCTTTGGCGTAAGTTTTAATCATGATCACATTATTTTTAATATTTTATTGAAGAAAAATAATTTATTTAAATAAATCAAAGCTTGAGCATGCAAAAAAAAAGGTGAAGTGGCAAAAATAAGGTAAGAGATTGACACACGAGATTTTTTGCTAAAACATTTTTCACATTTGCATATTATTATTACTTCGTGCCCCAAATACAATTATACCGATGAAAAAACACCTGTAAATTTCCAGAAAATATGCTTGTGGTTTGAGCCAATGCCAATATTGTATTATTATACCATTTGCAATATTGCTATTAATATTGTATTGTCTGCTTAGATTTTGCCTTCACACAATGATTTTTGGATGCTCTTTATCACAGTTGCTTCTCTTGGAATCAATCATCGCAAGAAACAAAATCTGACAGATAAACTCTATTTAAATTTATTATCTTTAAAAATAAACCATCATTTGTTAGTTCAAAATAATTTTCGTAAGTATTCTTGATGAAATATTTAAAATCCAAAATATTAATTTAATTAATATTAAAAATTAATTTCTTAATTATTGATTTATATGTTTAATTTGTATATTTAAGAGTGTAAAATTTGATTACACATGCATTCAATTAAATCACGCTATATAGATATTTGTGAAGATATTTTAAGAACTAATCTATAAAATGACGCTATGATGTGATTTGATTGAATGCATGTGTAAAAGGTTCTAAACCGTTGGTGCATAATAATTAATCATGAATAAATGGTTGATTTCTCTCGCCAATTTCATCTTTAAACTATTGAAATTAACCAAATATCTTGTGAGCTATACTCGATCATTTTGTTACATTAGTTAACTAATATAGGGATCAAATTGATGAATGAAAGTATAATTTAAGAAAATATTGGTTATGAAAAAAATCAAGTTTTTAGGAAATGAAAATATTAGGTTAATTAAGGTTTTATTTTTTCAAATAGTTTAATGACTAGAATTTTAAAGTGAATAAGTGAAGAATTCAAAATTCAAACTCTGTCCCTCTAACCCTTATATATTACAATATATTGTCTCTATCAATTGAATTATACTTAGAGAGACCACATTGATTTAACCTAACACATGAAATGCTTTCACACCGTAACATCTTGATAGTTTTAGATAAATTATATATATGTCCTTAATAATTTATTTATATGTAAACAACTTGATTAAAATTGTGACCAATAGCATAGTTACATGATTTATTTCTTTTTATAATAGTCATTCATCTAATCATATTTTATCAAGACATTTTGAACCCATGACCTCAAAATCGTTATCTTTTAACTCATACCAATTTAACAATCAAATCATCTTTGTGCTCAATGATAGAGACTAATTTCTCGATTTCGATAAACTTTTCCTTAAAAGATTTAAAAACTGGGGCGGATTTACCGTCCAGCTAGCCTGGGCATGCGCCCGGGCTCAACCCATACTCAGTGGCGGATTTCCTTGGGACCTATGGGAGCCATGTCATCCCCCAAGGTTTCTATATATATATATATATATATATATATATATTAGGTTAGGCGTAATAACAACACTATAAATATATATTTCACAAACGTTTGGCACCCCCAAGAAAATAACTCAAGATCAGCCACTGCCCATACTTTCTTTGTATCGCTACAAGAAATTTAACTCTATAATTTTATTTTTTTTATATATTTTATTTTTTATTCAGCACACTATTGACATGTTATGTTTCATCTCTCTTGTTTCAAATTGTACTTTTATCAACAAAATGATGAGCCTCTTTTGTGTGAATTTGCGGTCAAAATTTTGCCCATACACGATATAATTCCTGGCTCCGCCACCGTTTAACAATGATACATTTTTAGAATTGTATTTAGACGCAAGACTTCTTATTAAACCGAAGAGATTCTTTATCAATTATCATCTCATTCAAATGAATTTAAGTTAGTCTTTAAACTTAATTAAATTAGTATATCATCCTATCTTGAATTACAACGTGTTCTTTAAATTTTTAAAGTTCATCATCGTATCTCATCGTCATCACGTAATATAGTAGAAAATAATATTAAAAATTATTCAATGTATTGCCTAAAAAATACAATATAACATTAATTTTGAACCAAAGGTGACGCCATCACACTAATACGTCGTCGTCTAGTTTGAAAGAGTTTCTAGATGGTTTGTGGGGTCCACTAGTCAAAGGGTGTCGGTGTCTTTACAACCGTCTTTTCTTATCCAAACTTTGCATTCCTTCCTTTCTCATTTTATTATTTTTCCCGAATCTGATTCCTTCTTTATTTTTTTCAAATTAAAATTCTTTTCCCATCAAAATATAGATGAGGGAAACATGGATATTTTTATGGAAATTTAAAAAGAAAAAAGCATTTACCGTTTTCAGGTACTTGATTTCAAACCGTCTAAACATTATATGGCATTCTAGATTGTTAAATAATTGATTAATTTATGTTTAGAATCATTATATCTTCACATTTTTCCTACAACATGATACTATGTAATATGTATCATGGATAAGTACTACATTCGGCCTTAAATATAAAACATTTTTGAGAAACTATTTTGTCTCTTTTTATAATATCCTTTTGGTATTTTTAAATACATTAATTAATTCTTTACCAACATACCCTTATTTATTTTATATATTTTTCTTCAATCAATATTAAATATTATTTTGAAAACATACACTAATCAAGGATAGAATTGTAAAAACAATAGTAATTACAAACAAGATTATTACAATATCTAGAATAGGGACGGATGTAGTAATATTTTATGGTAAAAAAAGTTGTAAGATAGGTTCTAATATCTAGAAACTCTACTAATAAAGTAAGAGAAATGTTAACTTGTGCCCTTAAGGTAGGAATGTCAATTGGACCCAAACCCAATGGGCACCTGCAAAAAATACCCACGATGGACGGATAAATACCCGCATTGTTGGGTATGGACCTGGGCACGGGTAATTGCCCTCAAATTTGAACGGATGTGGGTGCAGGTATGGGCACTCTAGTGCCCACCCCGCCCCATGCCCACACATTATATAGACTATATGAATGATTTTTATTTATATTAAATTTAGTTAATGAATCCTAAGTCTTTGATATTTATTGTAATATGCACTTGTTTTTTATATTTTAGATGCTTTTTATTTGGCTAAATAATATAATGCGTAATATTTTATACGTTGATTTAACAGATTTCATATCATATTTTAATTATGTTGTGATATTTTTTGTTATTTATTATCTTTTTGCTGTGAAAGTGTGGGTAATGAGTGCAAGTACGAGGACTTAGATACCCATAGGGTATGGGGAAGGGCACCGAGCTTATTGTCCACGAGGATATGGGCCCGGGTAGGAGGATTTTCTTAAAACGCGGGTATGGGGATGGGCACTATGGTACTCTGCCCAATGGATACCCATTGCCATTAAGACACAGGTTAATGATTCAAATATAGAAAAAATTTATTGAAATGTATACATTACATTTAATATTTAATTTTTTTAATGAATTGAATACACAAAATTTTAGAAAACGTTTCTTTTTTGAATTTCTTAACATGTGCCTTAAAACATAAGATAACACTACCGGTAAAGACTCCTTTCATTAAATACACATTTCAATTCTTGTGCTTAATGAGAAATCTTTAGTTTACGTGAATGAAGAAGTCAATCAATTTAGATAGTTATATGTCCCATTTTGCTTGTTAAAAAAAAATAGTGTAATTTTCGTATGCACTAATATTTTTTAGGATTTGT
>Ga0228710_1002852_pt1 | contig 27461 bp, 19 predicted proteins | sample MedpolnodulmetaG_FD_177995 | JGI IMG/M metagenome (GOLD analysis project Ga0228710, IMG submission 177995) | Root nodule microbial communities from Medicago polymorpha collected in Santa Monica, California, United States - pink nodules | ecosystem: Host-associated > Plants > Roots > Nodule... | reverse complement strand
CAGGAAAATATCTTGGGTGGACTGGAACACGGTTTGTAGGCGTAAGGAGGTTGGTGGCTTGGGGGTAAGGAGAATTAGGGAGTTTAATTTAGCTTTATTAGGGAAATGGTGTTGGCGGGTGTTGGAGGATAGGGAGAGTCTGTGGTTTAGGGTGTTGTCGGCGCGGTATGGGGTGGATGAGGGGCGGTTGAGAGGGGGTGGTCGTGAGGCCTCTGATTGGTGGTGTGTTGTTAGTAGTCTGGGTAGGGAGTTGTCTTTCAGCGATCATGTCAGTCGCTATGTTGGGAACGGGAGGAATACTCTGTGTTTGGTCGGATGTTTGGTGTGGTGGGGTGTCTTTTAGGGTCAGGTTTAGCAGGTTATTTGATTTGTCTGTTTCTAAAGGGGAGTCAGTGTTTGAGATGTTGCAGTTAGGGTGGGGGGAGGGTGGTGAGGCTTGGAGGTAGAGGCAGAGGTTGTTTGTCTGGGAGGAGGAGATGGTGGGGGAGCTCATTTTATTGCTTGGTAATGTTTCACTGCAGGTTACTAGGGAGGACAAATGGCTCTGGACTCTGGAGAACTTAAATGCTTTCAGTGTTCGTAGTCTGTATAATTTTCTTACACTTCAACCGCCTGCGGAGCTATCAGACGATGCTTCTTCTATTTGGCATAAGGATGTTCCTCTTAAGGTGGTGTTGTTTGCTTGGCGCTTGTTTCGGGACAGATTGCCTACCAAGGACAATCTACTCCGGCGAGGTGTGATTCACTTTGACTCCAAGTTGTGCGTGGCAGGATGCGGCACTGTCGAAACGTCTTATCATTTATTTCTTCATTGTAATTTTTTTGGTACTGTTTGGCACTCAATTTATAGTTGGATTGGCATCTCAGTGGCCAACCCATTTTATGTGTCTGATCATTTTCATCAGTTCGACTTTTGTGGTGGTCTTGCGAGGAGGCGGCGCTCAATTTTACAGGTTATTTGGTTTGCAACAGTGTGGGAAATATCGAAGGAAAGAAACAATAGATTATTCAAAGGCAAAGAATGCCCCGTTTTTCAGGTGGTTGATAGGATTAAGTCCATCTCCTATATGTGGTTGAAGGCGAAGTACGTAACTCTTCCCCTCAATTTACCTGGCTGGTGGCTTAGTCCGTTCACCATGTTGGGCATAGGTTAATAGTTTCTTTCTTTTTTGTATATCTTTTTATTTTTCCCTTGTAAATATTGTTCAGACCTTGTGTTTCTTCCTTGGTACGCCTTGTACTAGGAAGCACACTTTCCTTTGGTAATATATTTCATTTTAGCTTCTTCAAAAAAAAAATTCTAACACAATTTACCTGTGTGGTATAATATTGAAAACAAATGCCACGCTAGGTCTTCCGAATTTTGCTGCCTATTCCATGTTTCAACTTTGCTTGTGGTTTGTCGGTTTTAGTCGGTGGTGTCAACCTAGTTGTGATTAGTAATATTTACTAATGCTGCTTGCTTCCTCGCGTATACTGAAGAAAACAACAATGATACATGAACACCTCTAAATCTTGTACGTATATTCAACACTTCATTTTATCTTTATCTACCTCTTCCTATCACATCACCAACACATTACATTTATCAAAGCACTGATATCTTGGAGCGTTTCTGAAATCATAGAATATCTTGGAGCTATCGCAACCAATGATACCAGTTAATAATATTAATATCAAACAATAATTGAGAAAGTATGTTATGGTCATGTACTACAAAGTGACCCTTCATCAATTTCTTGGCACCACTAGTATATGGAACAAAATAAACCCAGAACACTTTCTCAATGATCACTTCCATAATATGGTCCACCAGTTTTGTATGAATGGTGTTTCATTTTAATTTAAAGGATCTTGCTACAGAATCATTCATGTGTCCCCTCAAAAACAAAAATCATTCATGTGTGTACAATATGGTAAGTTTATGTGTTAAAACTTTACAAAATACTAGTAATTCTTTATCCCTTGTTTAGAACCAAAACGTGGAAGGTGAGAAGAATATTGGTGATGGATCTTGTTATAAGAAAACTAAATAGCAAAAATGTCTCTTTCATCTTTACTGTTTTCCACTATTATATTCCACATAGAAAGGTACGTGGATATTTTTCAAAATTTTAGCTACACGCAATTTTTTTTGTTCCTTTTATTTATTTATTTGTTTTACTTTTATTGGTATTTTTTAATAAATATTTGTAAGAAAAGATATTATTAATAATGGTAGCACTAATGACAATTTTTTCCTACTTACTATTTTTTCCTTTTTCCATTATAAAAAAGTAACTTCATTATCGCTTCAATTATTACCGGGTTTGAATATTTGTAGGCTATTGTTTTAGAAACAAATATTTGAGAACAAGTATTAAGTGAAAATAATGTGACATTTTTTTAATCAAATTAAAAATGTAATAATAAAAAAATTATCAAATTAAAGAGCTCTAGTTTTTTTTTTATTTTTTTTTTTATCATTTTCTCAAACCAAACAAATAAAATATAATTTTTTATTTTATTTTCGTGTTTGAATCATCTCCTTCTAAAGTCTCTACACCATTCTCTCAACCATATAGACATGCCGATAGAAATATATAGTGGATGAGCCGCTATAAATATACTCCTTTTGGTCTCATTTATGAGAGAAAATTAAGTTTTTAGATTCATTCAATAGACGATGTATCTAATTTATATTAGAAAATAGATACATCGTTTAATGAATCTAAAAGATTAATTTTTTTTTTATAAATGAGACCAAAGCAGTGCACTGGATGATACAGAAAAAGCAATAAATATGGTGGAATAAAAATTTGAAGTGCAAACTATTTTTTTTTCTTCATTCCATCTATCCTTTTCCATTATTTTCTTCTTACAACCAAACCAACCAATGAAGTGCAAATCTTTTAGAGTTTAAATTTCAAGTTCATCGGAAAGAAAAGAAAGAATAATACACCATTGAGTACCCAACAAAGTGTCCAATTCAACAAAGTGCAAAATGTCATAAAGTATTTCATCCATTCATTCAAAGTTAAAATAAGCAAATTCATTCAAAGTTAAAATACGCAAAATAAAATCGAAAATTAATCAAAATATCATAAAAATACGCAAAGGCGCAAGTGTCGAAATACTACATCCATATCCGCCAAAATGTCATAAGAAAATCTAAAAATATACAATACAATAAAAACACTAAAAAAAGATCTGACTACACTGGACTATGGCTCTGCCTCCTCCCATCCCTCCTACTCCTCATCCGGACAACCGACCCCTTCTCAATACTCGTTCATGGTTATCAATACGGATCCCACTTGTGTAACATTCTGATGGAAATGTCACTTGACATTGTCCAACCACAATGTAACACATAGGTTTTTTCTTTCTCTCTCTTTCACAAGGTCATTTTGTTTTATTCTAAAATAAGAAATTCATGTGTCACATTGTGGTTGGGCAATGTCATGTGACATTCCCACCAAAATGTGACACAAGTGGGTTGAGAAAAGTTAATCTAAAAGCATGTAGTGATAACCATGAATGGGTATTGACAAATGTTACTTTTATAACTATTTTGTATTACCTTTTGAGACAACTCTACCTCATACTTTAATTGTGTTTTATTGTCTTTTTATTAAGTTGGTTTTCATGTAAATATCTATATTCTTTAATAGGGAAATGTTAACCGATACCCCTGAGACACTGATTAAGGATACTAAAAAAAGGAAAATTATATGGTAATTATTGTATTGAAAACTGTGTAATTAAACCATAAAAAGTCAAAAGAATTTCTTTTTTTAGTATCATTAACCAGTGCCCTGGGGGCACCGGTTAGCAGGACCCTTCATTATATAGTTGTCTCATAAATTATCCAAAAAATGATTCTTTAAATAATAGTATATCTTTATATAAAATAAGGTATTGAATATGTGTTGAAAAACATTGAGTGTTTAAATATCATTGCTGTTACATCTATCTAATCACACTTATTTTCTATTTCTTTTAAAACGTAGGCACTCATATTGGATGTACACCAAACATATTTCTATTTGGTCATGTGAGAGGGTAAGTTTTTTAGTGTATTTTATAGAGTTAGAGCATAAGCATAATGCATGTGTGTGAGTGTGTAAATAAGTTCAAAACCTATCTAGTTCCTCATTGATCCTGTTTTGAAAATTGAATTTAAGTGCTTTGATTTGTTAATTCAGGTTTCTGAAATCACAAAATATATTGTACCTTTGGTATCCAATGATACCGGTTAGTAATATCAAATAATAATGGAGAATATATAATATCAAATAATAATGGAGAAAGTATGGTCATGTACTAAAGTGACACTTCCTCAATTTCGTGGCACCACCACTAGTATATGGAACAAAAGAAACCTAGTACACTTTCTCAATGACTACCCTTCGTCAATCAAAAGAAACCTACAAAGTGACCACTTCGTCAATCAAACACTAGCTAGTACCACTTCCACTAGTTGTTTAAGATTGGTGTTTCATTTTAATTTATAGGATCTTGTTAATAAATGTCTTTATGTCCGAAGGACATTTTTTAATTGTGTAAACAGCATCATCAACACACAATCAATCATGTGTGTACAAAATGATAAGGTAAGTTTGATGGTTTTTTGTTAAAACTTTACAAAAGACTAATTCTTAATCCCTTGTTTAGAACCAAAAAGTGGAAGGAGGGAGAAATATTGGTGATGGTTTTTTTGACAAAAAATATTGGTGATGGTTCTTTTTGTAAGAAAAGGAAATAACATAACTGTCTATTTCAACTTTACTGTTTTCCACTATTATATATCTTCCACATGCATCCATAAGATGATGATTATTTTTTTAAATATAATAATTATACACTTTTTTTTCTTCACATTTTTATTTTTTTTATTTACTTGCATTTGTTTATTAAATATTTGTAAGATAAAATATTATTAATAATGATAGCAATAATTACTTTTTTTTTACGCCTTAAAAAAAATTATTTTTTCCGTTTTTCATTATAAAAAAATAACTTCATTATTACTTCAATTATTTCCGTGTTTGAATATTTGTAGGGTTTTTTTTTTGAAGAAGCTAAAATGGAATTTATTCAAAACGTAAAGAATCATTTTTTTTATAGGGAAAAACGTAAAGAATCATAGCAAGCACAAGGAATGCTAGGCTAGGAGACTTAAAAAGCAACATACAAAGGAAAAGTGTGACGTATATATGCGGAACACTCAAACAAACACTCATGTATCAAATATAAACTTCCACAAACAAACCAAAAACACCCTCCACTGAGGGCCCTCGAAACCAATAAAAATACCAAACCAAAAAGTCATCTCCGAAAACAAAAGTCTAAACGCCCGAAAACAAATCTTGTGCCAAACCGTTGAAAAATCCCTCCAAAATAACCATCAAACCTACCAAAAACCCATGTAACCGCACCTTAAACAAGCCACACCGTCTAACATCCATGTATTTGAAAACCCCATCAATATTAAACTCGTAGAAGAGAAACCACAAAAAACATAACCACCACTCGCCACCACAAGCACTACCACAAAAACCAACACCACCAAAACCACCACTAACCACCAGAAAAACCACCATTAATGCTCACCAAAAACCAGCCACCACGAGCATCATCACCAAAAACCAACACCAGCCACCACGAGCATCACCACCAAAAACCACCACGAGCACCACCACAAAAGACATCAGCACCACCACGGAAACCACCACGAAACAACACAACCAAAAATCCATCAAAACCATAACAGATCATATGCAGACACAAATCACAACTTTCGTGATGGACCCATCACCACCTACGTTGCGAGCAAACAAAACCTCCATCCACCGTCAGAGAAAACGAATCTGGTATCAACCACCACATACCAAAAAGACTAACTCAAGCCATCAGCGTTGAACGGTCAGAGAAACTGAACCGTAACACAATTCATGACTCCACAAGAGATTAACCGTCAAAACCACCACCAAAACCACCATACAGGACCATCGACAGATCTGGAGGTAGGTGGTGCGGAGGGCTCAAGCCGCTCGTCGCACCACCATAAACAGCCTCTACATCTTAAGAGATATTGGATTTTTGGACAGCGGCAACAAGTTTTGTTGGCTTTTGTTTTCAAAACTAATATTTGAGAACAAATATTAAGTGAAAACAATGTGATATTTTTTTTATCAAAATAAAAACATAACAATAAAAAAATTATCAAATTAAAGAGCTCTATTTTTTATTTTATCATTTTCTCTATCCAAACAAATTAATATATATATATATATATATTTTTATTTTATTTTCGTCTTTGGTATCATCTTCCATAATTCTACATCATTCTCTCAATCATGGACACATGCCGCTAGAGATATTTACATGGACGAGCCGCTATAAATATGCGGCGGATGATATATAAAAGCAATAAATGTGTTTGAATAAAAAATGGTGACATTATTTGTTCAGTATAATTTGCAAGCTGTCTATATGGCAATGCACATTTTGGTGTCTTCATTTTGGTAGATAGACGAAATGACAAAGCCATTATAAACTCATCCACATAAGTGGAGGTGTCGATCCCCTCTTTAAGTACATGATTGAAGATACATTGTGGTACCTTAAAATATAAATATGAGACCAATTTGGTTATGGAAAAAAAATAAAAGCGATTGTTATGTTTGCTTTTGTTTATGTGGCGCAGTTGTTTTTTCATGTTTTCGGTGACTGATTCTATAGATTACGAGTTTCTATTCTTAATTGGCTATGTGATGCCGTTCTGTTCATAACGATAATTCTCACAATACTTGGAATGAAACAAACGGCGACGATCCTCACCATATTTGGAAACGACAGCGGTGCTGGAACGCCATACCTCGAATCAGAGATGCAACTGGAATGAAGGAGATGGGTTTGGAATATCGGTAACAATCGATAGCAATAGCAAGAAAAAAGAAGAAGAAACTGATAAAAAAAAAGTATATGAAAAAATTGGAATGAAGAGATGTGTTTGGACGGAATTATTTTATGTAACCGATGGATCTAAGGATGAAAGTAACTTTGATGTTAATTTTTTATTGATATAAAACTCTATGATGTAAATTCATTAAAATTGAACACTTAAAATATAATTAATTAAAATTAAAAGTATTACAAATTACCTAAGGTTAAAAATTCTCATATATATCAATGATTATTAGGGTTGACTTTATATCCTACAATTTGATTGGTTAAAATCATGAGGGGTAAATTATCTCAAATAAAATCGAGTGCATCTTTTCTTCATTGTAAAAATCATTATTTTCTATCTAGAAAATAATCGAGTGTAAACCATAAAAAATTGAAGTGAAAACCATTATTTTGTTTATTCCATCTATCTTTTTCCATTATTTTCATCTTACGACCAAACCAACCAATGAAATGCAAATTATTTAGAGTTTAAATTCAAGTTCATCTCAAAGAAAAGAAAGTATAATACATAATTGAGAAACCAACAAAGTGTCCAATCCAATTCATTAATCTCAACTAACCTGAAGATAATTTCGACTCCTTCAGATTGAAAGAAGGAAAGGGAAGTGGCATGAGAAATAGGGAATAATCAACATAATCAAGAAAATAAACACACTTTGAAATCCAGCTCGTTTATTCGCTACAAATACAAAACACACCAAAACAACACAATTTTTAACACAATTTTCTACTAATATTATTTTTTGACACAACTAATTGATACACAAAAATACAAGTAAACACGAGGGAAAATAGGTCATAGAAATCAAGAGTTTGGTCAAGATGTAAGTAAATATTGACCAAATATTATTTTAGCTAGTATTCAAACTTGGGTAGAAATTAAACTTTAATGCATATCTTAGTGATTACTCGTGATATATTTTAGGCTCCTAGTGCATCTTCCATGGTCTTCAAAGCTTCTTGAATTCTCTTACCCATCACATCCAAGCCAGAACCAATGAAAAAATCAAGATACTCCAATTTCCACCCTTCAACTGGTTCAACTTCATATAGCCACTCAATCTCACAACCATCATCTTTTGGCAAAACCTTAACAGTTGAAACATAGGAATGAAATCCAACATTTCCATCAACAATTGCATAGGTAAACACCCTTTGAATTGGATCAATGGAAAGAAGTTTTTGCTTTGTCCAATTCAAAGATTGTTTGCCATCTTCATCCACAGGAGTCTTGAAACCGGCACAAAATCGGACACAACCAGGTTTGCTGGATATTCCTTCAAGTGGAATGCATGTAGAGAGAGTTGGAAACCATTTATCAAGGCCAAAAAAATCCTCCAAAAGTGGCCATACTTGTTCTTCTTTGCATCCTAGTAATTCTGTTTTGGCTTTGCCTTTCCATTTTTCTCTTGTTTGTTGAATAGGGTCCATGATTTCAAGATAGGAAGCTGCAATGCCACACAAACACAAGTTAGGATGATATGTATATCTTATATATAACCAAAAAAAAAAACTAATGCGTACTATGATAACTGATAAAAACAAACTTAAGTGCATGTTTAGATTGAAAGTGAGTTTGTTAAAATTGACTTTGTGATTTTTTTAAGCTCTAAAATGTAGTTTTTACTAAAATTATGATGACATGGTCCACTCCATCTAATTCGTTGTATATTCAAATATGCACTAAAATGCAATGCTATGTGTATCAATTGTGTGGTGTAGAACCTCTGCATGGTTATAACATGATCATATTGATTAAAACGTGCTACTATTTATTTTACTAAGAAAAAGATAATGCCCAATCTTGTACTTCAATCGGCACAAACTATTTTAGAGTTGTGTTATTTGAACAACGGTTTGGATGATAACTTTTGTGACAACTATAAATTTATAAAGAAAATGAAATATTGGTACAAAAACCAAAACAACAGAGAGAAAGTAAAAATATTGAGTATGAGAGAGAAAATTATCAAAAAAATTGTTAAAAATGGTTGTATAAATATCATTTCTCCTACTTTTTTATTGTGTAATGATTAAAGTTTGATCTTTATAAAATACATACATGAGAAAGCACAAGGAGTTCTAAGTGTAGCTAATTATGTGTCCAAATAATAGTTTTATAGATGGTGGCAAACATTAGTCACATGTGTACTCAGTTCTCAGTCACCCACAAACATTATCTTCTTACCCCCTCCATTTGTTCAGAAAATCTTTCCCATCAAATCTACACCCACAAAAATTGCACTCATATTAACAAAAATCTTATTAAAAAAGTTTGGTTAAGAGAAAATTATTATTAATAACGGCATCAATCTATGAAGAACAAACATAAATATTGGACACGGCACATACATATTGACATTGATAGTAATTTGAAAAATGGTTTAATGGTGGTGGGTTGACAGTCCAAAATAATTTTGCACACACGACCAATCAAAACATTTTAAATTGTCACGTCAATTAAAAACAAAACAATAATTTAATTGACGTGGCAATTTAAAATGTTTTGATTGGTCGTGTGTGCAAAATTGTTTTGGACTGTCAACCCACCACAATTAAACTTTTTGAAAAAATGATATAATTCATTGTAATTATATATGTTGATGTTATATCGGTCTCGAACACAATACATATCTAATACTAGGACACACGTGCTTCATAGGCATCAAAAAAGGTAAGTTATTTTACCATTTTCTCATATAAGATTTGAACTCCGTCACTAAAGGTAGGATATTTTTGGAAAAGTAGTACTTAGTCGGTTCTCATGGTGTGATGGGTGATGTTGGACTTATTTTTTATTTATTTTTGGGATTGTGACAAAGGGTTTTGGATGGATTTGTTTGCGTAGAGCTATCAAGTTTGATAATTGAAGAGATTGTTTTTATGGGGAAACTTAAGCGTTAATACACGTGAGACTCTAACTAATATTTGTCCAAGTCATAAACGCCCCACAAACCCGTTTTGTTGATAAATATACAAATCATATGCGGATAATATTAAGATCTTAAATGACTCTATAATAAAGAATGTATGAGCATTAATCAGGAGCAGCTGGTCCAACGGTAGAAATGAAGAACACGGCGAAACACAAGCTTCAGACATGGCAAATCTCCTTGCGCCGAAGATGTTAGCTGGAACTCCGGTGATGGAAGCCGCAGACAAAGGCATAATTGTGGTGGTTCTGAGCTGTTTTGAAACTGTTCTGAAAATGACTCAAAATTGAAGAAATTGAAGTTTGCTGAAATATCAAATCGGGGCCCGAATTTGGCTGTTGTTTTTCAGCCCGTTGGTACGTGAAAAATCAGTGGTCGAATGGAGGAATTCGAGACCCGAATTTGCCAGCAGAAATTTAGAGCTACTAGAAAGATTTGGTGAAAACATATTTTTGGGCTGAGATTTGTTCCAATTTTTTAGGGATACTTTTACTATAAATATAGACCTTGTATCAGAGTAAACCTTAAGAGATAGAGGGGGCTGAAACAAGGGTTTATAAGTCAACAAAAAAACTAGGGTTTGTATAGAGTTTGCTCTTGACAACAAACACTAGGGATGAAGTTGATTCATCTTGGGAAACACTATTAGGATTGAGTCTCTTGGTCACGGGAAGAGATTGGGACTTTGGGTTCAATTAGGCGGGAGACTTATTCTTGTAACTCATTGATATCTCTTTTGTAAAGTTACTCATCGTTATAGTGCAACAGAGGGTTGCTCTATCCCACAGAATAGGTCAGTATTTGACTGAACTGGGTAAACAAATTTTGAGTGTTCTCTCTTTCTTTTTTCTCGTTGTTTTCTACTTTTGCTTGTGTTTATAACTTCCATACACTTTGTTTTGGTTGCTTGATTATTACTTGCTCCACACATCAAGTATTTTATTCGTGTGATTTTCATCGAATTCACAATAGAAACCATGCAAGACTTTATTTTAAAAAAATAAAAACTTTGTCTTCGAAATAGAAGTTTTTACTTTTGTCTTAGCAATATAACTACATCAATTTTTTATACAAACTTACTAACTTTACCACTTTTACCAATACCCCAAGGACACTCATTAGCATTCTCCAAAAACTAATAATAAGTAAATTTCTTTGGGAGACCTCAAGTTATTTAGTCAAGTGAGATTATGTTTTACTAGGAACAATACCATAATGCATTTGTGTTGGTCTGTAAAGAAATCCAAATTTTTCCTTGTTTCAATTGCTTTCTCATATGCTTTTTGTGAAGAATATATATATTCCTCCACAATTCTGTTTAGAAAATTGAAGTTAACTGGTTTTAATTTGTTAACTCAAAGTTCTAAAATGACATATTCACTGCGTCCTTTTTATAAGACTATTTAAAAAAAAAACACGGATATTAAAAAAATTGTTGAAGTAATAAATTTGTCACAAATGCATGTATGTTTTTATCAAATTGTCCCTTAAGTATAAATATATTTAATGTTAATTTTTCATATTTCAAGATAGATTGATAATATTAGTGAGTGGCTACGTTTCAAAAAAAAAAAAAATTCATCTAAAAATTTGTTGATAGTTTTATATATAAAGGCAAATATTTTTTTAAATAGTCTTGCGACGGAGGGAGTAATATCTTGGACCTTTTATCACAATTCACACCTCACAATTTGTTGATAGATGCTAATAATATCAAATAGTAATCGAGTAAGTAAGATTTGGTGATGTACTCCTTCAAAAAAAAAAGATTTGGTGATGTACTAGAAAGTGACATTTCCGGTTTGCCACCACTAATATTTGGACCAAAAATTATGTTGCCGTGGGTGTAGAAAGGCTGGACTCTTTTAATGTCGAGCATGGAGTCTTGTCTACGGATAAATTTTATTGAGTGTTGGTGAGGTTGTAATCTTTTGGCCGGTACTAGTGAAATGGGAAGTAGTTGATATTATTAAAGAATGACATAAAAAGTAGATGTTTAATTAATGTATATTTTTCATTGAAGATAACATAGGTAAATTTGATAAGAAAAAAGTATAAACTATAAGCTAATAAAAAAACTATAAATTTATGAGAAAATGAATGTTACTAAACAAGTCTTTTTAGTTTATTTTTAAGGTTAATAGTGTTTTTCACCCTGTAATATATGTCATATTCGATTTTCGCTCCTATAAAATTTTCGGTTTGATATGCATCCTCGTAATTTTTTTTTCCAACCAACCAACCTCCCCTCTCCCAACCAACTTAGCAAATTCGCTTACGTGGCGCTGATTTGACATTTTTTTTTCACTTTTTATTTTTTTTAATTGGCCACGTGTAAAACAAAATTTCCACATCATATTTTATTTTTAAATATTTAAAAATTAATTTAAAAAAATAAAAAAAAATCATAAAAATATTCAGTTTTTTTTCCAAAAATTTAAAAAATCGAAATACTTTTAAAAAAATTAAGAAAAAATATTAAGAATTTTTCCAAAAGTACTATATATTACAGGGGTGGAAAGCACTATTAACCCTTATTTTTATATGCAATGAAAAGAATTGTTTTTGAGTAAATTGTTTCTTGATAAAAAGTGAATTGAATATAAAGTGTTTGACATTATTTATGTAAAATATGGATTTAACAATTCTAGATTAAAATCAATTATAAAAATAAAAAACTACAAATTCTATCTTCAAATAAAATTAACAATACACACAAAAATAGTTCTTCTATAAATCATCCAATTGTGATCAATTATAAAAATAAAAAACTACAAATTCTATCTTCAAATAAAATTAACAATACACACAAAAATAGTTCTTCTATAAATCATCCAATTGTGATCAAATGAATTCTACTAATAGTAAGTAACGATGCTAATGTTAAAAGGACCACTTTATCACGATTTGCAATTCACCTCCGCTAGGGTTTGAAAGAAGTGTCGTCGTCGTTCCTTGCAATTTCATCGCTTCATTGTACGTGGGTCTATTTCTTGTTCGATGTGTTTGTCTGTAATTTCGATAGGCTCGTTTAATGTAGTCAATGAGTTGAATTTTTGTTCTCTTAAGAATTAAAAATGTTAAAAGGTTATCTTTGGCATGAAGGGTTCAACACGGTCTGGGATTTAGCATTTAAGAAGAGTTCAAGAGCTATGAGGTTCGACAAGAGGTGACTTAGTAGAGAAGTTTTGTCGAAGTCAAGCAGTTGCTGTCAAAGGAGAATGAATTCAAATTCAAGAGCAACAATTTTTCTTATTGAAGACGTGGGGGACATGCAATTTTCGATGGAAGTAGTGCAGTTCATGACAGTTAGCTCTTTTCAGTTATTTTTACTATGTATAAATAATAATTTTTCATTTGAAAAATAGGTCGCAAATCAATTATTTCATTTGTAGGCATATGTATTTCGTTGTTTTTATGTTATTAACATGAATGTTGTGAGTTTGTTCGCACATTTTTTTTATATTTTTAGCAACTTTAGATGTGTATTTTACCGATAAACTCTATCAATTTAAATGAATGAATATTGTTTATTTTTGTCAAAAAATTTAAATAAAAATATATATTTCAGTCAAATAAGATCTTGTTCAAATGAGGTATTTAATTTAGTGAGTCAGAGATCATCTCAAAAAAGTTATTGAGTCAGAAAAGAGACTTACATTTCTTATACTTTAATTAATTGCATTAACTTCCTTAATCATCTTAAATAGTCTGTCTTTTGTTTTTGGTCACAAATATTCTGTCTATTGTAAGGTGTTATTTGTTAACTTATCAAAATATAATGGCAACCCGCGTCAATCATCTTCATTTTACCTTGGCAATTATGTGTATTGCTTTAGTTGTGATTGCAGGTAACAAACCAGTTTCATAATTAAATATTGTCATATTTTTAATGAAATGACTACAATTGTATAATGTGAGAGTGGTGTTTTAAGTGCATATTTTATTTTTTTTATCTTAGGAACTATGCTTTTTATGAAAACTTATATAATATGCTTGAAATTCCAAATATTTCTAAATGTGTTTTATTGCATGTAGCAAAAGCTGCTGTGAAAAATCCAGGACCTTGCTTTGATATAGGACCATGTACAGGCGATTCAGATTATTGCTTCGAATTTTGTAAAAAAAAAGGCATCCATGAAGGGAAGTGTTCACTAGAGACTGGGAAATGTTGTTGCAATAATATTGGATAGATTGATATTTGATCATTACAATTTTTCAATATGTTTGAATATAAATGAATAGTGATAGTAACACTCTCGTTTTAACATTCATTTTTTTATTGGGTGAAATCAACGTAGGTCCTGTCATTTTATATGGGTTCCATTTTTTTAAATTGTAAGACCTACATTGATTTGATTTAATAAAATAGTGAGTGTTAGGAAGAGGGTTGATAGCACTCCTATTGAATAAGTATATCTAAACACACCGTATTTATGTATTTTATAAAAATAAGTTGGAAAATTGTAATTTCAAATGAAAATAATATTGCCACAATTTTTTATTATTAATGAAAAGTTGTCTTTCTTTTCTTTTTATTTTTTGGTGAAAATTTACAAGTGCTAAAATAGTTGAAGTTACCAATGAACTAAACTCCCTCGACTGTTGTTCTTCCCAAGCAAACAAACGCCTACGTCATTTCCAAATGCATTAAAATTACAACATTGTTGTTTGGTTGACGTTTTCATTTTGTGTGTTATGAGCAAATTTAGATTCTATAATTCGAAATAGCCAAAAATGCACTTCTGATTATAAAATTCGAATAAGGCAAAATAAAGGTTTTGGAGGGTGCATGAGAGGAGTCGATGGTGGAAAAAGATATTTTCATGTTTCAATTGGTGTAACCTCATTATGTTTTTCAAATAAATCAATGAAGGCTATTACATAATCAAGATTTTTCTACTTAGATTATCAAAACATTGATAAAATTATTGTATTAGAACCTATCTATATTCCTAATTTTTTATGTTAGTTATACGGTCATATAATATAAACATCAAGGATTACTTACACATGCAAGACCTTTTTAGATGAAAAAATTAATCCTCAAAAATTTTTGTTTTTGGTCATGACAATCCCTGACCAAAAGCCTTATGGAAGGCCAACTCAAGACTGAGTGGAGACAAAAACGAATTTCGAGATACACCTTTTTCCTTTAATTGAGAGAGGTAAGTTGAGCCTTTGCTGCCATGTAAGACCTTGTTTTAAGTAAGATTATGTTTTGAGACCTAAACCCAAAACCTCCCTTTGTTTTAACTTGTTGTCTCTTATGCTGTTTGTGAAGAATATATTCCTCTATAATCTTGATTTGAAAATTGAATTTAACTGGTTTGAATTTGTTATCTGAAGATTTAAAACTCACATAAATATCTTAGACATATCACAACCAATTATAGAAGTTAATAATATATGAGTAAATATGATTTGGTCATGTACCAAAAAGTGACATTTCTACACTTCTTCAAATTCCTGCTACCACTTCCTCCTTTAAAAGTAACTAACTACTTACATTTTCTCATAAAACAAATGTCCACTTACATTTGTTTATGTACTCCTTGTCGTCCACTGGTTTGCCAATATTGACTTTTCATTTTAATTTAAAAAGTATTTTGCTAACGATGTCCAAAATACACATGTTAAATAATTAAATATATGAATTTCTTACGAGCTTAATTTTTATATATTATTATATATGTAAACAATTTTTCACCATTGGCATATCACAATCAATTATGGTTGTTCAAGATCCTAAGGTAAATTTGGTGTATTCATAAAAATGAGGTTAAAATTTTAGGAAATACTATTTTTTGATCCCTTGTTTAAAACTGAAAAAAGGTAACCAAGAAAAAACTGGCGGTGGATCTTTTATAAGATAAGAAAAACTAAATAACAGAAACGTTTCTTTATCAAGTTTATTTGTGGTGGATTTTTTTGTTTAGTAAAATCATTTTTTATGGAGTGTTTTTTCTTTTTCATTATGAAAAAGAAACTTCCTTTCACTTTAAATATTTTCTTTATTAAATATTTGTAGGCTGCTTATTTTTATTTTGTTTTACTAAAAATGACATTTATTCAAATTGATAGAAATGCATCAAAAAACAAAATAAAAAAGTCTACAACCGTACATAATGAATCTACAAACAAGCTCAAAACAACCAGATTAATAGCTTACAACGAAATAATGTGTACAATTATGGTAAAGTCTACAAATATAACGATAAGCTGTTCAGAATACTCATACCTCCGGATTCATAACATTGAATACGTCAAAATTATTGATTGAATATGATTTGAATGAGTTAATTAGTTAATCTGAACTTAACAGACACTACAACAACACGGAAAAGTAGAACAACACCACAAATAAAAAAAAAGAAAATTAAAAATATGTGAAACTCAATAATTTAAACAAAGGATGAGAAAAAACGATCCAGAGGGGTGATTTCAAACCAAAAATTGACTCTAAACTACCCATCTCGAGTGATCAAGAAGAAAGAGCGGTGAGTGGCAGTTGTTAGGTTTAAATAATGATTTCTTTTCTTTCCTAAATCTATTGAAATATTTTGGTTCATTTGTTGTAGGATGTTGTTTTCAATGCAAATATTTAATGCTTGATTGTTCTTTTGGCCGCTTAGTTAATTTTTGAATTTCGTCTCATAACACTTAAAACATCCATAATAGTCTCTTAACTTTACCTCTGTCCAACAATTTGGTCATATTATGTTAATTTTAACTCCAAATGTTTAATGTGGACCAACCTTATAAGTGTGCCACCATAGACCCTATTAATTATTGAAATTTAAACCATTTGATTTTTTTAAAGAAGATCATTGTATTACGCATGTCTATTTTACCTTACGAAGCCAACAACGATTGTTTTTATTTTCCTTTCTTCATTATTAAGAATCATGGAATCATAGGGAAAAAAAATCATAAATGTAAGCAAGATAGCAAGCATAAGAGTACTCATATGAAAGATACTCAAAGAAACTCATTATAGAATGAATAGATTGATAAAAGATGCAAAATGAATACATACTAGTCCATATTTATAGGACTTATTGGACTAATCAATTGTTAACTAACTTTAAACTCCACTAAATAACTTCTAACTAACTAATAACTAATTCTAATTAACACACTAAATCCTAAGAATCTACATTCATCTTCTATCTTTCATTTCGTGATCTTCTTCAACATCACATTCATCAATCATCAAACTTTACAACCTAGAAAATTGAAAACTCAAATTATTTTTGAAAAAACTTAATCATCATCGCTTCTCCTCTCAAAGACCCGTAAATTCAATCTTCAATCTTCAAAGTCGATTTAATTAAAAAATGCAGCAATAATTTTTTTTTTTATCAAATTGAAGATGCTCTATATTTTTTTTTTATCATTTTCTCTTCATTCTATCTATCTTGTTCCATGAGTTTCTTCTTACAGCCAAACAAACCAATGAAGTGCAAATGTTTTATAGTAGTTCATAGTTTATACTCAATTTCAAGTTCATCTCAAAACAAAAGGTAGTGTAGTACACAACTGAGTCCCCTATTGATTATCTCCAACAATTCATTGCAATCTCAACAACCCTAAAGGAATTTGGACCCCTTCAGATTGAAGAAGTAAGAAAGACAGGGAATAATCAGCTTAGGCAATAGAATCATAACACCCTTTGAAATCGATCGAGCTTGTTTTTATTTTACAAATACAAAACACACTAAAACAAAACAACTTTAAACACGCCTTATTTTTTCACTAATAACATGTAATAATAACCATTGATGCATAAATCAAACAGCTAAAATTCTAACACATGTAGGATCAATTACCGTAAAAAAAACACATTTATGATCGATGGAATCCAAATAAAAACTTAAAATTTACTATTTCTTCCGAATTCACATTACCTCCGGTCAGTAATTTTTTGCATTCGTGTAGTCGACAATAGTTGGATCGAGATCGATGGATCCAAATTTCAATACATGAGTTGATTATTAAAAAAAACACTAAAATACCGAGTTTAAAATCTAGAGCGGCCGATTTTTGGATCCAACGGTTAAATTTCATATCTTGGTGGATCTAATAATGACTACTTCCATTTTAAGCTCTAATTGCATCTTCCATTGTCTTCAAAGCTCCTTGCATTCTCTGACCCATCTCATCCAAGCCTGAACCAATGAATAAATCAAGATACTCCAATCTCCATCCTTCAACATGTTCAACTTCATATATCCACTCAATCTCACAACCATTATCTTTTGGTAAAACCCTAACAGTTGAAACATAGGAATGAAATCCAACATTTCCATCAACAATTGCATAGCTAAACACCCTTTGAATTGGATCAATTGAAAGAAGTTTCTGCTTAGTCCAATTCAAGTTTTGTTTGCCATGTTTATCAACTGGAGTCTTGAAACCGGCACAGAATCGGACACAACCGGGCTTGCCGGATATTCCTTCAACTGGAATGCAATAAGAGAGAGTTGGAAACCATTTATCAAGACCAAAAAATTCCTCCAAGAGAGGCCATACTTGTTCAGCTTTGCATCCTACTAATTCTGTTTTGGCCTTGCCTTGCCATTTTTCTGTTGTTTGTTGAATAGTGTTCATGATTTCAAGTTAGGAAGTTGCAATATGCCTCACAAACACAAGTTAGGATGATTTATATATCTTATGAGCCTAGGCCTTTATATATGAATTTCATGGTTATAGTTTGATCATTGATTAAAATGTGCTTCTACTTATTTTACCAGGAAAGAAAAAGATGTTGCCCAATTATTGAACTTCAGTTGGCAGCATACGCTACTTTTTGTTGTGGAATCGACAAAGTTAGATTTTTTTATAAAATATATATTTGAGAAAGGACAACGAGTTTTTAGTGTGACTAATACTTTGTCCAAACATTAGTTTTTAGTGTTCATGATTTCAAGTTAGGAAGTTGCAATGCCTTACAAACACAAGTTAGGATGATTTATATATCTTATGACCCTAGGCCTTTATTTATGAATTTCGTATGTATATTTGTTGAATATCTTATGACCCTAGGCCTTTATATATATTTGAGAAAGGGAAACGAGTTTATAGTGTGACAAATTCTCTGTCCATATATTAGTTTTATAGTAGGTCCCACCTATTAAAAATTGTTGAGTATATCCATTCTCGAGTTCCACAAGTAGAGATTAATTATTATTCCCTTTAGTATTTTTTTATAATGCCAAGAGAAATGTTAAGTATCTGGAAGAATCTGAAGCATCCCAACTAAGTTGACATTTAACATAAGCCCCCAACCTATGTCGTCTGTCCAATACGTGATATTATTAGAAAAAGGGAAAAATATTTACAAGAGCGGGGACTAGGCCAAAACTCTCAAAAGAAAAGAGAGAAATAAACAAAATAAAAGGAACAAAGAAGGGTAAGGAAATATATAGTTAGGTAGCTCATTCATGTCCCTAGCAAAATCAACCAACAAAGAAGAAGGCAAAATGGTGAACCAAGTAGTGTCTGCGCAAGTCCCAATGCTGCTAGACCATCAACACAATCATCAGACCACGGTTTACCAATCCCCTGAATATTCCAAAAAATAATATTCATTTAGGCGGCGAAAGAGGACCCTGAGAGCGGGTTTTGTATGCAGCCTTATGTATTTTCTTTTTCTGAGACTTTGATACTACCTCTCTAAAAAGGCACATCATTCACATCTGCCTTTGCTAACCAAGATTGCATAAAATCCATGTCTCTTTGTAGTGTCGGATCAACCGTGGTGTCATCAGGAGCCACTATACTACTGACATCAAGTGTTGTTTCTTTAACGGGAAATAAAACAGATTCCTGATCCCCTCCAAGATCACCTCTAACTACTTCATCAGACATTAACTAATTGAATGCTAAACCCCGTGCTAACGACAACATGCTCCGTGTTGTTGCCGTCTTCCATATTTTTTGTAATTTCAACTGAAAATAATCAATTTTAAAAGAATATTTAGTTGATTTTTTTTGTTATTTAAATTATATCCTTGAACAAACTTTTTATAACAATGCTATATTGTTGGTGTTATTAAAAAAGATAAGAAGTTTTAATATATTTATTATATTAGTGTTGTCGTTAAAAAGATAATTAAATATGGTTTGTTGAGTTTGTTACATTTGAAAATCACAAATATATATATATATATATATATATATATATATATATATATATATATATATATATATATATGTATGTATGTATTTATTTTAAGTGGTTCTCAAACCCTCGTCTTTACATTATCTAGATAATATTTAAAGACTTTAAATAATCTCTTATAACACCATTTTTATTTCATTCATTAATATAAGGGATGCTATTAAAAATTACAAATTAAATAAATGACATAATTTATTTATGTAATAAGTCTAAAATATGATTATTTTTTTGATAATGAATCCTATTACATAATAAGAAAAAGCAAGTGCAACGAAAAGTATTCAAAGAGAAATGAAATAATTATATTTCAGTCAAAATTTTCTTAAAAAAAAGTATTTGAGTCAAATAAGATCTTGTTCAAATAAAGTATTTAATTTATTGAATCAAATATCCTCTCAAAAAACATTGATTGAGTCAAAGAAAAAATATAATTTTTTACTAACAAAGAAAAAGAATACATACTTATTATACTTTAATTTATTGCATTAACCACCTTTTTGTCATCTTAAATAGTCTATTGTGAAGTGTTACTACTTGTCCACCTATCAAAAAATAACCCCTTAAAAGAATAATGGCATCCCGCATCAATCATCTTCATTTTACCTTGGCAATTATGTGTCTTGCTTTTGTTGTGATTGCAGGTAACAAACCAGTTCCGTATGTGTGTGTGTATATATATATATATATATATTGGTCTTAAACCAGTTCCATATTTAAATGTCGATATATTTTCAATGAAATAACTAGAATTGTATAATACGAGAGTGGTGTTTTAAATGCATATTTCTTGTATTTTTTTTCTTTCAAAAATGCATATTTTTGTAATCTTTAAATTGTAGGAACCATGTTTTTTATGAAAAATTATATAAGAATCTTGAAATTCCAAATATTTCTCCAGAATTTCAGATGATATTTCTAAACGAGTTTTATTGCCTGTAGCAAAAGCTGCTGTGATAAATCCAGGACCTTGCTTTGTTTTGGGAGCATGTTCAAACCTAGATCATTCAAAATGCCGCCAATTTTGTAAAACGACAAAAGGCATCGATGCAGGAAGGTGTCAAAAAGACACGAGCGCATGTTGTTGCAATAATATTGGATAGATTTATGTTTGATCATCATTACAATATTTCAATATGTTTGAAGACGTATATCTTCAAACACAGTCTTTATGAATTTTATAAAAATAAGTTGGAAAATTGTAATTTTTCAAATAAAAATAATATTGCTACATTTTAATTATGAAAGTTGTATTTTGTTATAGCACTTGCAAATTTTCTAATAATAATAAACACAATTGATAATGATAAAAAGGATAATATAACATTAAGGGATAATAACTTTAGATTGTCTGGGTGTAATCTCTGTTTGTTGTGATATTGAACTCTTGTAATTTTTAGTGGTATCCTAGGCACACCTTGTGCTCGGAAACTGCCGCTTGGTGTGATATATAATTTCATTTTGATTTCTTAAAAAAAAACGGATATAATTATTCTAGTCATACCCCATGAATTTCTGGTTACACACAAATTTACATAAAATTTTACAATAATTTCAAAATTGTTCTTTATATATAATTTTTTTTTAAAACACTGATTTCATTGTCACTCTAAACTTTTAACCTCTTTCACCCACAAACAATCATGAATGTTCAATCAATCTAAGTGAAAGATTAAGGAGTAAATCAAAACGTGTTAAATCCATACTCTAATGCATATGGGTAAATGAATTTCACTTTTTTTTTAATGATGCTGAGTTTCTATTTTCTTCTTGATGTGTAACGCTGATATGTTATGCACGTTATTTGATGGTGCAACACGCACTTGGTTTAATTAAAGTAAAAATTTTGAGGTTAACTTAAATTAAGTTTAAGTATGTACGCTTAAACTCGATTTACATGACCTACTTAAACTGAAAGATTAAGTTGTACCATCATTAATTTATGAGGAAACTTGCTTTACATGACCTTAAATTAATGATGTTTAAGTAGGTCATGTAAGACGAAAGAGTTTAATGATTGTGGGTTGACTGTACAAAATAACTTTGCACATACAACTAATAAAAACATTTTGAATTGCCACATAAATTAAAAACACTAATAGATGTGACGATTCTAAATATTTTGATTGGATGTGTTTACAAAAAAAAAATTAGATCGTCGATCCACTACCATTAAACATTAAAAACAAACTAGAGAAACAGTGAAGGGGTCAGAACACCCACGATTGTAAATTGACACAAACAATAACTTATGTATCTTCAACCACCACCACGAATGAAGCTTGGTGGAAGCAAGAAGCCGTTCCAACTTAAGCTTTTTGTTACCAAAATAAAATCCCCAGCATTATGCTCATTCCAAATTATCCTGATACAAGTCTTCCAATCAATGTGAAGACCAAAACGAATATCCTTGATAAACACGTGCACACCACCAAATTCTTGTGCATGGTCTCAAATGTCATATGAGTGTACAATGTAAATACTCAACGACCGAAGAATATGATATCAAATATTGTCAAAGAAATCACAATTGAACAATAGAAGATTAATTGACTCTATTTTCCACAAGCTCCTGAACAAATCAAAGAACCAAAAGCACCATTCCACCCCAAATTAAATTATCCATAGCTAAAATTCTCCTTTTAAAATTTCTCCATGAAAATAAAGAAACTTTTAGAGGGATTGCTTTGTTCCAAACAAAATTTGAATAGATATCAATGTTGTGTTGTTCAGTTTGAGTGAGAATGTTATATCCTTGTTGTTAAGTTTGTAACAAAGATTTTCTAAGTAAATCGAAACATAATAGATAAAACTGTGCTGATATCGAATTTCAATAACTATTACTCATATATTTCCTCTTAATCGATTTTATACTTCTTATACTTCAGATATAACTCAACCTATCCCTCAACGTACGTATTTGCAAAGGTTAACGATGCGGCATCCATAGAAACAACTGACTTCCAATGCATCTATGACAAAATAAATGATCGTTTATATGGCATAAGCTCGGATAGTTTACATGAATATAAACCTACCCGCTATCTCCAGGGTGATAACACCTACATAAGTTAAACCAAGTCCTTTAGATAGTCAGGTGATGACACTAGGTCATATATCATTTTTATACAGTTTTTATGCAATGTTAGGTGAGTTCAGGTGATTCTGCATGAGTTAGAAGCTACAAAAGGACATTTTTTATGTACTGAAGCAAAGAGAAAACCACGCTACAATTTCTGGCATCGTGCTACAATTTTAGGCAGCTTTTGGGAGCTTTTGCTACGTAAAAAATCATGCTACGATGAAATCTCATTGTGCTATGATTTTGAAGACGCGCTAGTATGGAATTTGAATTTAATGAGAAATCGTGCTACAATTTTTAGCATTGTAGTACGATTTTGGCGTGATTAAGATTTTTCTATAAAAGGCAAGTTGTTTTCTGAAGCAAGCGTTCAAAATTTTGGAGAAAGAAATTGACTTTTGGATGGAACTAAGGTGGGAGACCATCAAAATTCATAGCCAATTATCAATTTCTTGTAATGAATCTGATGTAGTAAATCCGCAAGTGCACGGTTTACCGATGTAGTATTAAAAAGAGTATAGTTCCGACAGGGAGTTGTTGAATTCAATTAACTTCTATGAATGATTAGAAGAAAGTTAAATTATAAAGTTATGATTTTTAACGGTTGGAAACAATAATAAGAAGGCGCCTTGGGATTATTGGTTCATCTTGATGGCAAACCCTTCACAAACCAAACCCTAAACCTAGAACTTTATGTTTGACCCACTTTCTAAAGACACGTTTCTCTTAAGCCTATCACATCTCCTTTCGGTTTCAGTGAGTGTGTTCCTCTAGCAACCATGCCTATTCTCATGGTTGATTGGAATTGGAATCCTTGGAGAACGAAACTTTATTTGTCTCAAGGTTTGCTAGACTATTCTCATGTTTTATTCAAAGAAACAATTGTCACTTATTATTTCCAAGAACAAAAGATGATTATACAAGCTAGATGGCTGCTCTATTTATAGTCTAACAATGACTTGAGCCCTAAGAAATAAATCACTAAAGTGTTTCACAAGAAACCATGGGCTCTAGGTCAGAAATACTAAAATAGACAGCTTGCCGAAGAAGCAAAAGCAGCAAAAGGACAATAAGGGGCGTGCCATGCTTATATTTTGGTGAAGGATCTTCAAACTTTGTGCACAATATATTTTTGTATAAGATCTTCATATTTTTGTCATGAATCAGCTTCAAATCACCTTTCTTTTGCTCCAAGACGCAATCTTTGAAATATTTGTTCCTGAAATAAAATAACTTGCAATTGAAGTAAAATAGCTCTAAAAAGGAACTAAAAGCATATAAAATATAAATAAAATAGACTCAAATATTATATTAAAATCACTAATTATTAACTCATCAGAATCCTAATTTTATATTAGCAATTTGTGCCTTACCCATAAGTAGCTAAGTTCTTTGTGATTAGGTCATTAGATGATTAGATTCTAGCTCATGACAATGTAACTTGTATCTCTTAATCTTTATGAATGTCATTCTAGTTTATTCAGTATAAATTGTTCTTAATGCTTTTATGATTCTGATCAAATATAATTGATTTTAGTGTATATGAGTGTTGACACCAGCGTGTAGCTCAAACATATGTACATTATTCAACTTAACGGACAATCTAGGGATGGAACGTTGTTAGGTTATGACTTTTGAATTTACGTATTAAAAACCTTTGATGACTATAGGTTCATCTGAGGAATTAGAGAATTGTAATCAAAAAAGAGGGCTTTGAGTCAAGGGATTGACCTGAGCTATTTTGTTAATTGTCTTAGACTAAATAGCATTTATAGAGTTAAGAAGCAGGTTATTAATGAGTGATGAACAGATGAATCGAATGACCTAGTCCTTTCTGCCATTATAAGAAACATGCATGTCAATTTGTCATACCCTCATTAAAAAAGAAGGAAAAACAGGAAAGCCAGTTCAAGAAGTTTATGGAGTTGTTCACTCAGTTACAAGTGAGCATCCCATTCAGTGAAGCTTTTGATCAGATGCCAGTATATGCAAAGTTTATGAAGGACCTATTAATTGGAAGAAGGATCCTGGTGCATTCGCTATTCCTTATACTATCGAGAAAGTGAGAGTTAGAAGAGCATTATGCGTCTTAAGGGCTAGCATAAATCTGATGCCCTTGTCCATGATGAAAAAGTTAGGATGCAGGGAACCTAAACCAACGAAGATGACACTCACATTGGCTGATCGATTAGTTTCTTATCCTTATGGAGTTTTAAAATATGTCTTAGTGAAGGTTAATGATTTGTTGTTCCCTGTTGATTATGTGATTTTAGATATGGAAGACGATGATGAGACCCCATTGTTGTTAGGGAGACCTTTTTTAGCAACTAGGAGAGCCTTGATATATGTAGAGATGGGGAAGTTGATGCTAAGGTTTTAGAATGAACATGTGGTCTTTAATATCTTTGAAGATATGAGACATAGGAATGAGAACCCTCAGTGCTATCGGGTTGATGTAATTGATGGTTTGGTTGATGAGATTACTCAAGAAGAAACTTCGGCACAACCATTGGAAAGAGTGATGGCTAATTCAATTGAATGTGGTGACAAAGACACAGATGAGGAGATTGATGAATCTGTACAAAAACTGAATGCATCAAAAGTTGAGTCGGCAAGTAGAAAAGTTGAAGCTTTGGAGGTAATTGTGGCTAAGGGGGTCGAGAATGTAAAAGGTGTTGAGGTAATAAAAACTTAAAAACCAGCTGCACCTGAATTGAAAGTACTCCCAAGTCATTTGAAATATGTGTTTTTAAGTGAAGATGCCACCAAACCAACAATCATCAGTAGCTCCTTATCCACTTTTGAGGAAAAAAACTTATGCGGGTCCTGAAAGACAACAAAGGTGCTCTTGGGTGAAATATCTCATATTTAAAAGGTACAAGTCCAGCTTATTGCATGCATAAAATTCATTTGGAAGCTAGATACAACACAGTGGTCCAACCCCAAGGGCGCTTTAACTCTACAGTGAAGGAAGTAGTCAAGAAGAAGGTTCTTAAGCTGCTGGACGTAGGTATGATTTATCCCAGTTCAGATAGTGCATGGGTGAGTCCAGTGCATGTGGTACCAAAGAAAGGTGGGATGACCGTGGTAGAAAATGAAAAAAAAAGTGCTAATTCCTACACGAACGGTCACTAGTTGGAGGATGTGTATTAACTATAGAAGGTTGAATCAGGCCACAAGGAAGGACCATTTTCTCTTACCCTTTATGGACCAAATGCTCATGAGGGTGGCAGGACAAGCCTTTTATTTATTTTTGGATGGGTATTCGGGTTACAACTAGATCGCAGTGTCACCGGAGGATCAGGAGAAGACAACTTTCACATGCATGTTTGGTGTGTTTGCATATCGGAGAATGCCCTTCGGTTTGTGCAATGCACCTGCCACTTTCCAAAGATGCATGCTCGCCATCTTCTTTGACTTGTTAGACAAGAACATAGATGTATTTATGAATGACTTCTCTGTTTTTGGGAAGCCTTTTGATCATTGTTTATATCACCTAGATGTTATTCTCAAGAGATGCACCGAAACTAACCTTCTTTTAAACTGGGAAAAATATCACTTCATGGTGACTGAAGGTATATTTTTGGGCAATAAATCTCTAGGAAAGGCATCCAGGTTGATCAAGGTAAAATCGAGGTTATAGAAAAACTACCCCCTCCCATCAATGTGAAAGGGGTAAGGAGTTTTTTGGGGCATGCCGATTTCTATTGACGTTTCATAAAAGTTTTTTCAAAAATTGTAAAGCCTCTCTATAACCTCCTGGTTAAAGAAAATGAGTTTGTATTTGATGTTGAATGTTTAGAGTAATTTTCGATAATAAAGAAAAAGTTGGAATCCAAATAAAAACATAAAATGTACTATCCTCGGAATTCACATTACCTCCGATCAATAATTTTTTGCATTCATGTAGTCGACAATAGTTGGATTTGAGATTGATAGATCTGAATTCCAATTAAAAAAAAAAAAACTAAAATACCGAGTTTAAAATCAAGAGTGTCCGATTTTGATCCAACCGTTAAATTTCATATCATGGTGGATCTAATAGTGACTACTTCCATTTTAAGCTCTAATTGCATCTTCCATTGTCTTCAATGCTCCTTGCATTCTCTGACCCATCTCATCCAAGCCTGAACCAATGAATAAATCAAGATACTCCAATCTCCATCCTTCAACATGTTCAACTTCATATATCCACTCAATCTCACAACCATTCTCTTTTGGCAAAACCCTAACAGTTGAAACATAGGAATGAAATCCAACATTTCCATCAACAATTGCATAGCTAAACACCCTTTGAATTGGATCA
>Ga0228710_1002850_pt1 | contig 27474 bp, 11 predicted proteins | sample MedpolnodulmetaG_FD_177995 | JGI IMG/M metagenome (GOLD analysis project Ga0228710, IMG submission 177995) | Root nodule microbial communities from Medicago polymorpha collected in Santa Monica, California, United States - pink nodules | ecosystem: Host-associated > Plants > Roots > Nodule... | reverse complement strand
CCTCACTAACTACTAAGGGGGGAAAACACCTACCAAGGCAATTTTTTGACAAAAGTTACTTCTTCCATCCGTTGAAAGAACTTTTTGTTAGCCTTTAAAATTTTAAAAAATCATACTGTAGGTCTAATATGCCAGAACTTGTTGTATTTCTTGTTGTGCAGTATGAATGCACCTGTCATGGTCGAGTTGGAGGGGGAAACTGACCCACTTGAGGTAATTTAACCATTTGATCTCTTTGCAATACAATACCTTCTTTCTAGTTACAGTACTGCATTTGACTACTGATTGTGAGTATATCGTTGTCAATTTTTCAAATATATGTCAGTTGCGCCATGTGCCCTTCATTTGAAATGTAGAAAATGATTCATGAAGAAGCTTCCTAATTTCTACTTTATTGATCTCCTTTATTAAGTGGTGTACCATGTAACACACATACTACAGATGTTGATCTTGTTTGTATGCTTTGATAACTGGTCTATGGTCAGTTATACAATTGTACTAATATATGCTAACATACATGTATAGTAATAAGGGTTTCATCTTCTCATATATTCATTTTCAGTTAACCTATATTTTTAAGATGAGGAGATCTAATTTCATTAAAATTAGGCTTATTTTTGTATTAGGTCTAATAAATTCCTGTTAGAGTTCATTTGTTCAGCTTGTCGATTGGTTTTCAAACCATTGTCATAGCTTGTACTTTCTTGCCTCGGGCCCTTTAAAGAAAAAGGTCCTAAGCTTTGAAAATTATAGCATAAACTGGGTTGTTCTTCAGTTTGACAGTCACGCTTTTTTTAACCTTCCATTGATGAAACTTTTTAAAAAAATTGTATAAGATAAGACTGTCATCATGACTTCGCTGAACTGATATCTTTGATGAAATTCTTGTCTTCTAGTGTTGAATCTGACCACATGTTAATTTAGGATTTAAATATTCTCATGGATGAGCGGTGTATCTTGTTTTATTTTTAGAGTCCTTTGGTATTCCTATGTGTTATCTGATTCTCAAGCTCTTTAGATTTGTAAAGAATACATTGTGCATTCTATACTACGAGTTGCATGATTAAAATTTGATGATTTTTTATAGTAGTTTAGACGTTGTCTGTATTCGATTCAGCAATATCCATTTTTTTTTTGTTATGTTGGCTCTGCTATGGTTTCATTTTGTATCAGTTTGCAATGCTATGCATTTTTTTTAATGTCTGATATTTTATTTTTCCAACTCTTCAGATTGCCATGAAGGAGCTACGAGAGCGGAAAATTCCTTTTACCATCCGTCGCTACTTGCCTGATGGAAGGTAAATACTACTGTTTGTTTAGTAAGCTTGGTACTTCTGTTTCTTGGATGGGAGGGTTAAAGCTGATAAAATTCCTCCATCTTTTACGTCGCACTTACCATTTTGGCAAAAATTGTCCAGCTATGAAGATTGGGGAGTTGATGAGCTGATTGTGGAAGACTCCTGGAAGAGACAAGTGGGTGGCGATTGATTGCTTGAATTGCTTGTGTGGGGATGAGTAAAAGACACCAAGACCTCTCATGGTATTTATCTTGGATTTGTATGAAGCGGACACTGATCTATGATCCTACCATAAAACTGGCTTATAGCATCCTATTAGTTTTGGGTGTGTATTTATGTACGTCCTGTTCCTTTTGCTTTAATCCGGAATCTTTTTTGTTTCGGCTTGTCTGTGTATGATAAATCTCTAGGCTTTTGTTAGTATTTTCCTATGTTTGTCAAATCAACTGTCGGATGCACTACTGGATATGAACATTGAAGCGATACCTCCTAAATGGATTTTTGAACTTGCCAGTGATTTTCGACTTCATAATGGTAATACCATTCTTAAGAAATAAGGATCTGATCTTCCAAAAAGAACCGAGGACACGACAAAGTTGACTTTGGCGGGTCTATATATGCCTTTTTCAGTCAAACGAATAGGTCTTTATTTCCTGTAATATAGGTCATTTTGGTTTTTCCCCTGTAATTATATATGTATATTTTTTGATTTATCCCCTGTAGAATTTATTTTTTTCTACAGGGGTAAATTAAAAAAAAAAATTACAGGGGAAAACCAGAAATGACATATATTACAGGGGCAAAGACCTATTAACCCTAATATAAACTATGGTATGGACCTTTTTGTGGTTCAACAATCTTAAGTTTACAAACTGGAGCTCTCGAATACTTGCTTCGAAGCAGATTGAAATTTCTCCCTTTTGGCCAATACAAATACACTAACCCATAACAGTCCATGGATGATGACTGCCCTTCATGTCTAAAACCTTTTCGTTTATAGATTCACATCTAAATCAAACAGACACAGGTACGTTGGTAAATTTTTAAGTGTTTGAATGCAAATCAGGCAATTCTAAGATAAATGATATTGAGGTGCAAGCAATATGTTACCGGCCACTGTAAAGGTTGAACAATCGGTGAGTAGAATCAGATAATAAGTTCTGTGATAAAGATTCATTCAACCATTTAAAAAATTGTGTATAAAAATATAATTTAGGTACAAAACTTTAATCGAAAGGACTGTACTCTCTCAGTTATGTAGATCGATAATGTATCTGGTGGAAAAAATGATAGATAAGCCCCATCTACCCAAGTCATTTATTATTTGGAGGCTTATGATAATTTAAGTAAGGTACTATGGCGTATGATTATTTTTTTGGGATAAGGTACCATGGTTATAGTATTTATTTCGACTTTACTTGAACCGACAATATAGTGCATACACCAAAGTGCACGATCCCAAAAACGCTTGGTTAGCTTGGTTAAAGATGCGAATAAATGTGTAACAAAAAATACAGAAGACGTGTATACATGTTTTAGAGCAGTCCTTAAAATTATTTGTGCACCGAATTCTTTTTATATCAAATCTAATAGTGTCTTATATCAAAGGAGGGTTAAGTCTCGCAAAAAGAGCTAGACTCCCACAATAAGATGAACTAAGTTTGGAATTCCAACTTGCATACGTGTACACATTTAATGTCCGACAATACGTTGATTAAAATATGTACGAAGGCCATGAATTCCTAAACCCATCATCCTTAATAAGCATATATTGATGATGATGAACTATCAAGTTAAACCTCCAATGTCGTATTCTGATGCTTATGCCTTGTAAAAGAACTTTTGATTACAAAAATTGATATTACAAAAAGAACTTTTATCAAACAAACATGAAGAAGGTAAACATTAAACAGAGCGAATTCTTTAATGCTATATTTATATACACCCAAAAAAGGAAGGGAAACTGAGCCTTAATTTTCCCTAGTAATGAAGAATTCCAAAATATCTTGTCTGTTTATTCCATATTTTTTAATCTTCTGAATTCAGCATTCCTAAATTCCTGACATTCATTTTTACTTTGGTAAAGAGTATACATGTGCATTTCATTTCACAAGATTCACATCACATGGACCAAACTTCACTAAGTAGTTGATATCTGGCATTTGTGGTGGTTCGACTCCCTTGCTCTTTGTGATTACCATTTCCATTAGTAGCGACTGTTGGAGATGAAGGAACCTTATCAATGATAGATGAAAGCGGTGAATCAAGTTCCTCAAGTTCTTCATCACTTGTATACCCTCTCCGCTGAACAGCCGATACATTCCTCGTCAGGTGACACTTTCCTCCTGCCTCTGCAACTTTCTCTGCTACATTGGCTGACGAGGGAGGCATATACACAACTGGAGCGGCGCTATAAGGGAAGCTTCTAACGGACTCCGCTGACATTCTTCGCTCTACAATAGTCTAAAGATGAAATAAATTATAGTTAATATATTATACGATCTCAGTTGGGCAGAAAGTTACAACTTACCAAAATATGTGCCAAGTGAAATTAAAATTGCAGTAAAGGCATTTACCCATTTCAGATTCAGAATACTTCTATTTTTATTTCCTTTGCTAATGCAAAATCGGACTATACAATCTTATTCTTACCATGAGTTCTACGCCAACATTATCATTAGTGGTGAAAACTAGCAAAAAATTTATACAGCCTTCGTAACAGACAAGAAAAACAACAAGCATACCTCTCCGTTCAAGGCCTCCAAGACAGCTCCTGGAACCGCGTCAGGACAGAACTCATCCGGAGTGAAGTTACAGAGAACCCGTATAATCAATGAAAGACTGATGGATGGACATACCTGCATAATAATAAAAATAAACCAAAATAAATACAATGACAACGTAAGGAAAAGAATATGCCACATAAGTATTTAATTTATGAAATTAACCTCCTGGCTGACTTGTCTATCCATAAGCATGTCTTTTGGGAGCATTAGAAGGTCACTCAAGTCGTTAAGGAGCGCAAATGATTTCTGTTCACTAGCTCCACCTCGCCTTTCGTCGTTCTCACTGTTCTCTGAATATTCTTCCGAACAATCTTCAGCATCAATGCCGAACATATCAGTGAGCAATCTAGACCAATTGCCAACCTGCAGTTCAAGTAACTCTTCCATAAGCACAAAGGTGTGTAGGCATAACTTTCAAATACAATGAAACCTTGATACTGCAAGAGCCACGTGCCTCAAATCAATTATATGACAAAACCACATATTTTGCTAATCCATTTGTAGTTATATCAAGTTTTCGAATAAATTTTTCATAGATACTGTAAAGAATGGACTGTTGTCCCTCTAAGATGTGATAGCAAAGAGAAAAGTTTCAGACTGCCAAATTATAAATTCAAATTTTCAAACTCAACTTTAAGACAATGTATGAATACCAATCAGTATAAAAACAAAAAGAAAAATATGTACCGAATTTTTTAGCTGTGCACCAGATCCAAAGCTTAAGTTTCCTGCGGGAATCGGCAAAACCTTTGAATCCACAATTGGATCTGATATTGGATCAGTTGGGATCTCCAAGGCTGATTCCCGAAGAATTGCATTGAACATCGCAACATCTAATCTATCTATGCACTGTTCCATGACCTGGTGAATGAATTTTAATCTACTTAATCCTTTGAGGCTTAGAACAAAAAAATGGGAAACTAGAAACATAATCAAGCAAGGAAAGAGATTAATAAAAGCATACCATTCTTGCCATCGCAGGCAAACAACCACACTCGTGCCCTCCTGCTCGAAGAGGACAGAGTCTTTGAAAGGCATCTTGGAAAGCGTTTCTCCAGAGATTGATGGAAAAGTTTCCTTGATTGTGATCACCTAGAGCAGGTCCTAGCAGCCTCCCAACAGATTTATTTGAACAGGAGTCCCCAACCGAAGATTGCATATAAGGAGTCAAAGCCTAAAAGCATAGAACACTTCTTAATTTATCGCAGATGCAACTTCTAGGGGTAGAGTTTAAATCCCTTCAGGATGGTTGTAAAATAGCAAATGGTAATTAATTTTACTTCAGTATATAATAACTCCCCCTTCCCCAATTTTTTTTAAAAATATCTTACTTATAAAAAGAGAGATTTCTACCTGCCACCACACCGACTCTACTAGCCGAGAAAAGATCCATGATTCGACTCTTTCTAAGGCAAACGTAAAGGTTCCGGTCTCTTGCCAATCTTCACCGGACTGCATAAAACCATTTCCTGATTTACCATTTGGGATACCTTTCCATTTCAGTGATGCAAACTTCCCATCATTCCTCTTGGCAGACCCATTTGACCCAGCCAACCTCATAATGGGACTGACTTGACCTGAATTCCCAAATGCTTGTGAAATTATCTCTCTCAGCACAATGGTATTTGACAACCAGAAAGTTAACCTGAATCACAAGTCATTATGCGAATATTAATTGTTTGTATTAAAATAAAAATAAATATCTGCAGATGACAAAACTTCGCTAGAATCATTTACATACCTTGAAACATCATTACCGCATGATTTAGCAACCAAAATAAGGCCAGAAACAGTATTCTTGGCAATTGTTGCTTTCCTTTTCGGGGTCCAATGCTTACAAGCATGTATATAGAGCCGAGAAAGGCGCCGAGCAGGTGTGTGAACCTTGTGTGCTGAGCTACCATGCTCTGGTACAATAGAATAAAGTGACACCTCAAGAGCAGCAACTTCTCTCAGTTCCTCTTCAAGATTTTCAATTCGTGATTCCATTTCTTTAATTTTTGATTCCATAGCTGCACCATTCTCACCAACGCCGTTTTCTTCAGCATTAATGATTTCATGAATTTCATCTTCACTTCCTACACTTTGAGCGCCGTTAGAAGATCCATCCAAGATTTCAATTTCCTTAACCTCTATAACAGGTTTTTCATCAACTCCTTCAGAAGATTCCGAAGAAAGTTTTGCAGGAACTTTCACTGGCTTAGTATGGGTTGAAGTATTTTTGTTTGTTACTCTTGAAGGACCTTTATTTGAGTTTATAGATTTCTTTTGATTGCTACCTGATACCTTTGATTGCAGTTTATTTGTTTTTCTATCAGATCTCTCCCTTGATCCACGATTGCTTTCTAAAGAATTCGCTCTAACCTTATTTTTCGGATCTTTTGAAGCTTTCTCTACTTTAACATCTTCATTTGTGAAAGTATCACCTTGAGATGATAATGAATCCTTGGTTGTGTCGGTGTCGTATACATCTTCATTCCCTTCTTTTTGCTCTTTCTCCAAATCAGTGGAGTGATTATCAATCACTTCATTAACTTTCATCTTGACAAGTGCCTCCTTGGACCTGTTGACATCATCCACATAATGTAACTAGATTTTCAAAAGTTTCTGAATTTTCTAAGGCCGTCTTAGATTCAGTTTCTTTTTCAATGAATGTTTTAGATGAATTATCTTGATGCAATTTGTTTTCTCTCCTTTCTGTTCTTTTTGAACTCTTAGTTTGAACATTCTTTGAACCCCTTCCCTTCTCAATTTCTTTCATGTTTTCAAACTCACTCAAACACTAATCAAATGAAGAAGCTTGTGACAGGAGAAAATGATAGGATTTACTAACCTTGGCAAGCTCCTAAATCACTTCTCAGAATTGTGCTTCGGCTTTCACCACCATAAAAGTGCATACACAATCTTGGGCAGCTGTTTTTCCAGGGACTCAAAACAGCAATGTTCCACTACCTGCAAAAATATAGTGCTTAAATAAGTTACTAAATTCTAAAAATAGAAAAAATCAAGAAAAGCATGGAAACCAATGAAGAAGACATTTGAACCAAACCAATCATCACAATAAGAATCAAAACAAGCCAAAAATGGAAAAACCATAAAGAAGACAGCAGAAAGTTCACAAAACACACAAATTAGTTGCAACAAAAAGAAGGGCCACACACCATATTGAATTTCAGGCCAGTATAAATTTTGAAAAAAAATAGGACAAATTTTGAAGATCTTAATTAGAAAGTGGGGTTAAGCAGCATCAGAAATCAAAATGTGTACACATAGTTATAAAACAAATGGAACATGAAAAAAAATGCAGAAATATGTAAGTAGTATTTGAAGTCATTTGACACACAATTTTGGGTCAGTTAGGATCCAATCTTAAGTAGTGAAATTAAGTAAATTCCTATAATGAACCAAACATACAATCTATGAACTACTAACACAATCACCAGACATGTTGACACCGATAATAATTTGAGAAAATGAAATAATCGAATGTAACCACATGTGTCTGTCTGGTAAACTTAACACACAGTCAAAGGGATATCACTCATTGTATTAGTGAGCAAAACTACAAAATAAATAAAATAAAGAAATCTGTTGGTGGAGTAGGGGATAAACTAAGTAGAGACCTAGAAGTAGAGTGTGAAGAAAATACACATCACCGTCAACATCATCATCAAATCAATGAAATATGCTTGCTAGCTGGCTTTATTCCAATAATTTTCAATATTCTTATTTAACAACTGTCTATAAAACTATTCTCATTTAATTTTTTGTTTTTTTACCTTTAATTAACTTTTGACTAAATCAACAAGGAATGGTTAAATTAGGATCTAGGAATTAGGAATCTTACGTAATGAATCACCCGCTACATTAACACAATTTGTTTTTACTTAAAGTACGAAATGAAATGGAGATGGAAAATGAAATTACGTATAAGGAAAAAACGAAATGAATGAAATAAGTACAAATCCGAAAGCAACATTTCAAACAAGTACATACAATAGTAGTGATAGGGAGAAGATCTAGAGAAAATCGAGCGTGTGTGTGTGTGAGTATGGATAAGTATTAAGAACTCACGTGAAAGTGAAACGAAAAGAAAAAGGACAAAAACAGAAAGAACAGAGAAGAAGATTGTACCAAAAACCGTACTGGTAAGGATTTTTCTCTGTTAAGAAAATGTGTTGTAATAAGATAAGAAGTTGTAACCGTAATGATAAATGAGTGTGGGGAACAGTTAAACACGTTACGTTGGAACTAACCACAAGAAACACGGGTAGATGATGAAGTAGTAAATCGTACGTTAAAATGATAGGAAAGTGTTGCAGAGAAAAAGAGAAATCCTCGGGATTAGTAATGTGTTGTGTTTTTCGTAGTGGTGAGAGAGAGTTTAGGGGGAAGAGAATGCGGGAACGATGTGGCATTTTTAAACGGCAAAAGGAGGAAGATGTAACCGGAGAAGTGTGTCGGTGCAACACATGTCACCGGCTATGCCCGGTTATGTTATGTTGATGATGTAATCAGTCAAACTTTTCGCTACTCTCTCTTTTTCATTGGGTGTGTGATGTGTCTGTTTCCATCCTTGTCTTGCGTTTGTGGGCCCCCCACCCCTTCCTTCCTTCTCTTATTTCAAGAACCATTTTGTTGATACCAAAACAAAATCGATAGAAATATAAAATAAAAAATTATGTGAGCATGAGAGATAAAGTTATTAAAACGTTGTTATAAATGATTTTACAAATATCATTTTTCTCGTAAAAAATTAATATTTAAAATCGATAGAAGTACAAGAATGAAAGGTATAGATTCTCTCATGAGAAAAATATAGGCTTATTCAATCATTCAGTCCCTTAACTTAATTGATTGTCTCAATTTGGTCCCCTAACTATAATTTGTATCAATTTGGTACCCTATGTTTTGCTATGTTACTAGTTTTAGTCCTTTTTGTTGGTTTCTCTAAAAAAACGTTAACAAAAAGGACTAAAACTAGTAACACAACAAAACATAGGGGACCAAATTGGTACATAAGTTAACGTTTTTTTAGAGAAACTAACGGAAAGGACTAAAACCAGTAACAGAACAAAACATACGGGATCAAATTGATACAAATTCATATTGTTTCTTCTATAAATTCATCTCTCAAAAAAAAAAAATTCATCTCTCACAATCTTCTTATTCTTTTCTTTCTTTCTTCCATATTCTTCATCTCTATCTCAAACAATTTGTTTCTAACATTTTTTTTTACTGGTTAGAGACAGTGACTGAATCGCACGAAAGTAGCTACAAAAATCGTAACTTCATGATTCAAATATGGTATGTTGTTGTATGTGATATTTTTCATTGTAATATTGCATTTTGTTATCTCTGTTAAAGATGTTTTTTTTGTGATAATTAGTTATTTTGTTTGATTTTGACGGGAAAAGCTTTCATTGGAAGTGTTGGACATTTGTGACTCCAGGTTAAGGTTTAGAAGAGGAAAATCAAGGAGAAAATTATTATTATGCTACAATTTAGTAGGTTGTTTTTTATGAGTTTTGTGCTTGAAAATTACACAATATAGACTGAATTGCTATTTTTTATGTTTTCTGTGCTTGAAAGATATGAAATTTAGTGATTTTTTTGTCTGATTCTGTTGTCTGTGTTTATCAACAAATTTTGTTTTTTGCTGTAGCAAATAATGCATGCTAAGTGTTTGATTTTATTCTTAACTAAAACAAATAGGATTGCAACAAGCTAAGACTCTAAGATACTTTTGGAATTTGATTTTTAGGATGGGAGATCAAAGGAAAGTTGATTTTTTATGTTTGATACTGAGAAGGGAGATTAAATTTTTGAAAGTTAGTGTTTATTGAGAAATGAGATTAAATTTTTGAAAGTTAGTGTTTATTGCATATTTTTTAAATTGATTTTTTTTATGCTTTTGGGGTTTGTGTTTGATTTTTCATGTTTGACGGATATTGGTTATTGCATATTTGCGACAAAACTATGTTTATGACTTTATCTACTCTGACATATAAATTTCTTGATCATCTTAATATGTTTATAAAATGGATAATGCATATATGAGTAACAATGTTTACTCACTTTTATACTTGAAAAATGTATGGTTGTGTGACGAACTTATTTATATTTCATTATGTTCTATGAAGAACAATGTTTGCTCAATTTTGTGCTTGAACAATGTCTTTTATATTAGTTTTGTTCATTTTAATATTCATTATTTTATTTATTTTTTTGTTCTGCCCACAGTTTTCAATCAAGTTTTCATGTTGAATGGATATTAGTCTGCACCAAATTTCAGTTCATTTCTTTCCATTTTCAAGTTCAAAGGGAAGTTGATTTTTTGATGTTTAAATGATATCGAGAAAGGAGATTAAATTTCTTAAAATTGGTGTTTCTTGCACATTTTAGATTATTTTTTGTCATACTTTGGGGGTTTGTATTTGATTTTGTTTGACGGATATTGGTTATAGCAAATTTGAGACAACTATTTTTTGAAAATAAGTTTCCAACAAAATGATTTTGTGAAAGTTAGAAAGATACTGATTATTTTAAGCTAATGACTTGCTTTCAATTTTAAGTTTCGATTATTATGCTCTCAATTAAAACACAGGACCTATATTAATATTTTTCCAATCATAGATGGAAGCCATATTAGTGACCAAAATCAATGATCAATTTTATTTAGTCACGGGACCAATTTTTTTAATATCATGGACATAAAAATGAAAACAATATCATAAAATATATATAAACGGTGATATTTCATACTTCAAACACGAGTCTCATATTAGTATTTTTCACGTTGTTTCATACTAAACAATATTAGTATTTCTCCCGTAGTATCTTGGGAGTTTTTTGCAAGTTAAAAATCATACATATCTTTGTACCAAAAAAAAAAAAGAATCATACATATCTCAGATTATGTGGACCATCAAACACTATCATTATTTGTAAATAGTTATTTACAAATGATCAGGAATCACATAACACAACTGTCAAGATTGAACGTTCATGGACAACATTACGTTCTGCCAATCGTATTTGTCCTAACGATCCTCTAGAGTAAGTACGATTCTATCATGGCGAAAAATATTGTAATCGTGTTAAAATATTCTCAACTTTGAATAATTGTTTTTCCACAATCTAGAATTTCTATCACATCAATATGTATATGTTCGTATTAAAATTTAATTATTGTCATTTTTATTACTACCGATCAATATATATATATATATATATATATATATATATATTATTATTATACTTTAAATACTTTAGATATTTTTACTGACAAAAAAAATCATTATTCCTAGCATACCCGCGCCACGATACGCGGCGAAGCCGCGCTACCCGTGCTGTAGCACGGGTATCTCGACTAGTTAGTAGTTAAATCAAGTGGATACCAGATACATGTCACATTGAGTGTATCTTAAAATAGCAATTATTTTAGGATATATAAAAATGTTAAATGACAATTAATATATGACGAATGGAATATAATGGTTTCAAACATTAGTTATTTTCTTCCATTAAAGTCTAACGATCTTTACTGTTGTATGTGACATGTAAGTTATCGGAGTTAGGATCCTCTCTATTTGGCAAAATAAATGAAAAATGCGATTTGGAGAGGGATATACACATAAAATAGATAGTGGATCCTACTATTAAGTGGGTCCCACCATCATTAATTATTTTTTACTTTTTTCAATTTTTTTGTGTCTTTATCTCTTCAAATGGAAGAAATGGAGAGACTACTAAATGAAGAGGATATTGACTCAGTTATCATCTCATTCTTCCCACTTTTTTGATATTCTTATAAATCAAAATTAAGGTTCATTGGAACTCATATCCCCAAATTCTTCATCCTAACCCATCTGAGCAAACATGTAAAATTCATGAGGTTCCTAATAGACTTTCTTTTTGAAATCGTTGAACAATGATGCAGAGAGCAGATCCAACACAAATTCACATGGATCTCATACTTCAAAACCATGAATTCACGTAAAAAAAAAAATTCATTTGTAACAAAAAAAGTTTGTTCAACAAAAAAAGTTCATTTGTAACAATAATTTGTTGCAACAAAAAAAAAGTTTGTTCTCTTTTTTTTTTTTCCTGATAAAATACTGTTACTGTTATGAATATTATAAGTGGATGTCCATATAGCAGATAGGTTAATGTACCACACTACTAGACTATTGGGCTTAGTCCATAAACTACTCTATTTTCCTATAAATAGAGTTCATTTGTAACATTATGAAACACATCAGTCGATAAGAATATTTCTCCCTATTCTCTTTTCTTCTCCTTCTCTATTATTGTCTTTATTTACTTATTTTCATAACACGTTATCAGCACGCTCTAACCAACATTATACTAACCTGTAATTTTGTATCGATGATTATAGGCTATTGTTACAATTCCATCAATTTGGAATCAAAGCCTTATAGATACTTAGTGCTGTTATTTGTTATTCTTAAATCGTACGAACCTCTGTATGTGATATGTTTGTTTTCAATATTATACCTTGTGTGACTATTTGAATTGGTAATCCCATATTTCATACAATTCATGTTTGAATTTGAACCATTAATTATGCCTATTTGTTTTTTTTTTCTTTCTCTTTCTTTTGATTATATACAAAAGTTAAAGTGAATATTGAGCCGATAATTGATGGCTTATAAGAGGAGATCAACTTGATTCCTTCTTGCAATTATAACTCATACAATGAGATCACATAAAAGAATCAAATAAAAGGATTTTTTAATTGTTGAATTCCTGCAGAATTCAACGTCAGGCATCCTTGAAGTATTGCGAGGATTGATTTTTTGAGAAGAATTGCTTAAAAAACACAGTGTAGTTCCTGAAGAACTCAATGTTATTTTCTCTAACGAATTCAAAAGCGTTAAACCTTGAAGAATTGTTTAGAGAATCAATTTTATTGTTTAAATCTGTTATGTTGCATAGTTCCTGGAGAACTTAAGAAATTTGGTTTTATTCTATATGAATTTCTGGAGAAGAATTCGATACTTATGCATCCTTGAATAAATAATTGAATTTATCTGGTATGTAGTTTTTAAAGAACTCAAACCAATTCCATTGATTTCTAAAGAATTCAATATGCATCCCGGAAGGAATATTACATTGCACAATGAATTATTTTGATTCTTGAAGAGGTTAAAAGCTTAATTCATCCTGAATTCCTGATGAATTGAACGATGATGCATCCTTCGAGGATTGCACAAATGAATTAATTAGATTTATTATACTTTTTTTTTATCAAAATTAGATTTAATATATAGTTCTTGAAGAACTAGAAAAAATTAAATAATTAAACATCTCTTAAGGTTACAAAGTAGTACAATTTTCATTATTATTTTTATCGTATGTGGGGTTGCATGGGTAATTGAATCCTTGTATAATAATATCAATAACAGAATCCTAATTTTCTCTGACTCCAGTTAAAGGTCATATGTGCTGTTATTTTCCATTCATATTTTGAATCAGGGTATTAGCTTGGGACTTGGGGAGTGTGCTCCTCCTCAAGGTCCTCAGGTTCGATTCTCTCTGGTGTCAATTTCGGTGAGTTGATTTAGCTTCTTCCAAAAAAAAAATATTTTGACTCAAAATTTGTTTTGTCACTAGTTATTTGTTTTTATTTTGATTGTATATGAGAAAGTATATGAACAAATTTTTGAAACGGAATCCCTATACATGTGTTCTGTCACTAGTTAATAGCGGTCCAAACTTGCAATGATTTCGAATCCATCTTCATGATTTCTTAGAGGGCGTCTTTACTATAATTAATAGCTATGCGTTTGTGAAGAAGGAGTAAATGATCAATTATGATTTATTTTTCTTCATATAATGTTTAAAAGGTGAATTTTCCCTATCTATGGGTGATATACTTCTGAATTGGAGGTGACTATCCAATTATACTGAATTTGGCAATTTCAGAACCGTAACAATTTCAGAACCAAGTCACCAACAAAATTACCTAAAGATGCGTTGATTTTTAACTGTTTCTAATGCTGATCCGTTTCATGCACTTGTAACGGTTTTTGTTTGAATTCAAGAGTTTATTGCTGAAAATAAATAAAGCATCTTTGTTTGCGATGATTTGTGTTACAGTTCAAGAAGAACCAATATAGTAGGATTGTAAAAAAAATAAAAATTAATGTGATTTTTCTTGATCATCATTTTTATAAATATTAGTGTTTTAGTTCCTGAAGAACAATTGTACATTTAGACTAAGATTGAAGTCTATAAGATCGGTTTGATGTTTAGTTCCTGAAGAACTAGATATTTAGACCATGATAACAACTTACAAGATTTATTTGATCTTTGAATTGATTGGAAAAGGTAGAAAAAGTAAAGAGACAATACACTTATTTATTCACCACTCAAATATGCTCTTGAAGTGGCCAAATTGAGAAAACATCTTCAAGAATATTTATGAAATATTAGTTAAATTATAATTAAGAAAAGAGTGGTTATTGATTAAAATAGTGAAAGATCACATCATAAATTGAACGTCATTCGTAGAAGTGAATCATTCATTCCTAGAGTGGTTATTGATATGTTACATGTCAAAGTCATAAAATTCCGCTAGTATGAACTTAGACGAGTTGAAAAATTAATATTTTATCAAAAATATATTTTATTATTTGATCAAACAATTTTTTTTTATGAGGTAATATTTTAACCTTCTATTATATGCTTTGTTTTCTTTTAAAATATTGTAAGATTTCTTTCTTATTTCATGAACAAATAAATTTGATTATGATTTTATTCTTTCTTATCTTATAAGATTTTTCTCCCGTAAATATTACATGGAAGACATGCATACTTTCTTATGAAATAAATTTATTGATTTTGATCTTACATGTAATATAAACTTTGGAGATGTCAAACTTTAAAAATATATCTCATTGACAACTTGTGTTGTCTAACTACTCACTTGAGAAATATGTATGATTTATAAAGTCTTATTTTTTTTGAGAAATTTTGTGTTTACCTCCTTTTCTATCTATGATAATGCAAAAGATAAATCAAAGGCTTTAAAATATTTATTATATAGCTTCACTTGGATATAATATTTTTTTTGTTCATTATTGTTTCAAATGGATAAGAACAAATAAAACACATAATATTGTAAACCAGAAGTTTACAAATCATGTTTCAAATGCTTATTTTGAGTGTATTAAACAATCCTTGAAGGATTGCTCAAATAATGATTTATCTTGGTCATTTATGATATAGTTCCCCATGAACTACATGATTAATGAAGGCTTCTGAAGAGCTATTGCATTGTTACATGGAGGAACAAAGTTACAAATTAAGTTTGTATTCTTATAAAATTTTATTGAATTTTATGATATTCATCTAAATGGATATCATATTGAAAAAAAAATTAAATATATCTAAATTACAAGATATAATTTGGAGAAAATAAGTGTTGTGGAAAAGTTATTTTTTCTGATTTGTACTACACTTATATTAGTGCAACGGGAGCACGTATTATTGTAAACCAGAAGTTTACATATTATATTAAGTTTGTCGTTGGCAAGACCGGTTGGGTTATCCCGGATTCATGATGATGCCAAAATACTTAAATTTTGATGGATTTGTGTTGAAGAGCCAGAAGATTCTTCAATCAAATAATTTCTGTTTTAAATTTTTTTCTTCTTTCAAAGAAGTAGAATTGAGGATTTTGGTCTCTCAATATATGTAAATGTGTATGAGGTGGTATTTGCGAATCAATACACCGAAAGTGTGGATCATCGAAATGACATGTATGGTTATTGTCAACTCAAAAATCATAACTTTGTGAGATTATTCTGTCAACAAATCTGACAAAGAGTTTATTTTCTGAACTCTTACGAAAACATTTGATAAGTATCATTTGTCAATTGAAATTGATATTGAACAGCTCCTAGCATATGCTCGTAAAAATGGACTTGAAGATCCATTCTTTAGACGTCTAAAGTTAATTGCATGAATGATACTTATGAGAGCGTAACTTATAAATTCTACTTTGGGAAAATGTATTCTTGTATGTTAAGATATTGTTTCGCATCAAGCCAACAAGTTGCTACGTGTAAGCACCCCCTTAATTTATAATTGATGAATTAGTTTTCCCAATATTAGGGGGAGATAATAAGCAACTGAAAAATGTGAACCTGAAGTTCAAATAAATTATTTGAAAAGAAATATTATTGTCTCTTCTTGATCCTCGAGATATAACTCATTTGCAAAGTCAAGCAAATAAAATAGCAGTTGCTAATGCTCCTAACAAAATATATGTCCCTGTCGGATTATTGGAAATGAGTCTCAACCGCGCATGAAGTGTGGTAAACTAATCAGTTCCAAATATAATAATCTTCAGACAAGAAAATGAGCTGAAAGGAAAGATAACCGAAATAAGGATGTGTAAACTCTAAAAGAGTCGTATGACATAATTAATTTTTAAGTTCCAGAAGAACTGACTAGGTACTTGAAGTTTATGAAAGGAAGGAAATTTCGATAAAGTATGTCATAAACGAAAGATACTAATTGAACAAATGGAACCGAAATGAAGTCAACGTTGACAATCTTTTGAATATAACATAGCGATGTATGTGATGATTGATAATGAGGATCATGGGTTAAAGTCTATTAAATATTATAGATAAATAAAATATCTGCAGATGGAAAAAAACAATTCTAATAAAATCAAACTCGCTTTGTAAAGCAAAACTTTTTTTGGACTTGTAGACCTCACACCGGAAGATGTGAAGTTAATTAGACATGTATGATTCTTCACGCGAAAGGAACATTGGAGTGATATAATACATGTATATATATAGAGTTTGATATGTTCACCGGAAGTGAATTGGTAAATGCTTATCATTTATTTTTAAGAGACATCTTCACCTGAAGTGAGTTTAAAAGCGTTTTCTTTCTTGATAAAGTTTAATGAAAGGCTCAATTTATATGAAAGATATGTTACAATGTATTTGTATGGCTCACTTAAAATTGATGATTACATGAAACTCCATGAAGGAGCTAATTTTCATGAGACATCAAAGAAATGACATCATATATCCATCCTAAATATTTGAAAATTAATTTGTTATTATCATTTTAGTGATGATGGTATAAATATTATTGAACTCCTGAACAGATTCTAACATCTATTGATTATAGAAATATTTGAAATTAAATATGTTGCATGCACAAAGTTTGTTTGAATTTGCAAATTTATTATTTAAATGAGATTTTGTGTATCAAGAAACTTATATAACAAATGTATCTGATATGAACAAATCTAGTTGTTTGTGATGTCACTTGATATTAGTATAGATCATGTCCTCAGGAAAATGATAAACAACTTGAATTCGTCCTGAAGTACCATATCTTAGTTCAAACAAGGACATTAATGTATTTTGTTAATTATATGTATTGTGGTATTTTGTTTTTGTCAATATTAGTATATACAGGTATCAGAACAAAGTCAAACATATGTTTTGTATCTTAAAGAAACAACATAATCAAGAAAGTGGAGAATGCTCTTTTATTAAGGATGATGATTTTACAAATACAAGAAAATTGTGGGTTTTTTAAAGGAGTTCTTGCAACAACTCAATATGAAGAAACTTCTTAAGTACTGTTAATTTGAAGAAAACTATGAAGATAAACCAGTTCTTTCAATAAAGTCGTTGCAAGTAAAATTTTGGAGTAACTAGAACAAATATTATTTAACTTTCTTCATTTCATATATGATTGTATTTATGAGGGGGAGACATAAATGTGTCCTGCACTCTTTTTCTTTTAACCATGGTTTTAATTAGGCATATACTCGATGGACATCCAAGGGGGAGTGTTATGAATATTATAAGTAAATGTTCATATAGCAAATAGGTTAATGTACCACACTACTAGACTATTGGGCTTAGTCCATAAGCTACTCTATTTTCCTATAAATAAATAGACTGTTCATTTGTAACATTATGAAACGCATCAGTCAATAAGAATATTTTTCCTTATTATCTTTTCTTCTCCTTCTCTATTATCGTCTCTATTTACTTATTTTCATAGCAGTTATCTCATTTTAATTGTTTTTTGAGGTAAATATTTGTGATCCACTGATCAACTATATTTTTTCTTTTGACAAACACAAATGATCTATAATTGATGATCCTCATTAATTAATCCGCTTATTTTCTTTTTCTTCCTACCACAAATAATTCCCGTATATTTAGACTTTTGTTTTTGTCATTCGTTTCCCTACCATCACACGTTGACATCATCATTGCCCAGAACAGGTGAGGGTAACCCTGTTCGCCACCGACAATAATGTCTGTTTCTCAACTATATAGTTTATCCTAATATATGTATGTAACTCACGACAATAGTCCGACTGTAATTGAAACTTAGTTGAATATATAATACTTAAATGTATTTTTGTAAGTTACTGTTGGATCATTATTTTACTAAATATTGTATTAGTAATATCTTCCCTAATTAAAAAATATTACTGTACCAACAAAAATTAAAAAAAGGTCACCAAAAAAAAGTCTACAAAAATGTAACTGCAATATTTCAGAAATGATCATGTGTGGAATAGAACTGTAGGACCCCGGCGAGTTCATACATTCAGGTGACAATTCATGAGATCGATTAGGGACCCTCTAACGAAATTAAACACTTTCATTTATGCTAGGATTGAATAATTAGTATAGACTATACAATTAATTTAAAAAGGACACTTGATCTTATTGATATCTTATTATCTATCTATAGATTGATATTCAAAATAATATGTCACATGTACTAACTCAACTGATAAAAATGTTGAAATTATGTACCAAAAAAAATCAATTCTAATGATTAACTGAAATGATCAAAGTGCCCCTGCGTGAGCTTACCCTTCTCAATTGCTTCTCCGCAAATCTGAACAAGCTTTAACCAGTGATGCAACTGTGTAATCCAAATTCTATTGAAAATAGAAATTCATCCATAATTCTAATGACAATATTGGGAGTCTCGTAATCATTCATTTAGGGAATGGAATTAAAAATTAATCTTATTGGTGCTTCATCGAGTGACATAACAGCACTAAAATCAGAAAACAAATGTAATAGTGGCAGATCGTAGGATCTTAGAAATGAACACAACATTGCTGGAAAACACATTGAACACGCAGGGGTATTTTTAAAATTTTAGTTGGAAACGAGCAATTTTGTTGGGTATAGAACAAAATTCTTATTGTTACGGTTCGATCATTACACACTTAGCTATTGAAATCCCCCTCGATACCATTATAAATATCTCATGCGACAAAGAAAAAATTACACAATTTTTGTCTTACATACCTTTTACTTACTTCTACTTCACTTACTTACATGGACGTCAAAATATTTGCAAGTATAGCCCCACCAAAATACTTTAAATGTTGTTCAATCGTCTTTCACTGAGCCAACTTCTCAATCTCGTTCGAATTAGTATGCTTAAAATGTTATTTTATTTAAATAATGTGATTTTTTTTGCACAAATCTTGTTTGAATTCCAAAATTAAGTTTGAATTTTTTTTAATGTAATGATCATATTTCTAATTAAAGAATTGAATTAATATGGTCACTTTATTTTAAAGAGACACAAAGTTAAAATACTAGCAACGTAAAAAAAAAAATTACTCATGAGTAACGTAAAAAATACTCAAAAACTATTTCATTTTTTTTGACAAAACTATTTCTTATGTTTATTACTAAATAGAAGGGATTCCTTAGAGAAATGGATCAGGTAGATTTCAATGTTAGGCAAATATATTTTTTATTTTTTGAGCAAAATGTTAGGCAAATATGCTGATTAATGGTGATTTAGGAACACTAGCTAGCATCACATTTTGGTCATTGTTGCCTTTTAGTTTTTTTGCTTTAAGAAATCGGTCATTGTTTTGGTGAGTTGATAAGATTAGATTGTTAATTTATTATACACACACCAAATGTATATATGTACTTATTTCCACGATACTAGAGGGGATTATTTTATAATCCACTTGTGTTACATTCATGATTCATGGCTTCTTTGTTAAAATAAATATTCATGGCATCTTTTTCATATTTTTTGTTTGTTAAATAATGTGATAATCCAAACCACGGCTAAGAAGATTTTCTTATTTTATTTTTTGTTGAAAAAACATACACCTTATTCTACTCCATTGAATTTCTCGCGCATCCTATGCAATTTATATTATAGAATTTGAACGACATAAACACCTTATAAGACCATCCAAAACACGTTAAAACATTTCAGATTTTATAATCCGAACAAGACACACAAGAAATTCATAGGATAACAACCTATTAAGAATGTCTAGTCCAAAATTTGCAAATGAACGATTTCTTCAATCCAATACCTATTTGGATCATACTTAGTGTTTTGGGCTAACAAATGAACGACCTACAGGGGCGAAGGGCTTCACAACCATGGGGGTAGCAATGGCTAACCCAAAGGAAAAAAAAAATCTTGAATATTTAACATAGGTATATACGTAGCTCCCTGTTGATATATTATTTGACTACTCCAAACAATTTTGTTGGTTAAAACAGAGATGATATTATAAAAATATTGATAATCTATTTAGTTTAATGTCAGTTATGGATAAACTTGACTTTTAAAAACTCCTTAGAGCTCAACTTTTATAAATAACTTCTATTAGCTTTTATTTTCTTTATCGTAGTTTCATTAAATATGAGTAAAATTAATTATGTTTCGTATATTTCCTTCAAAAAATAATAATAAAGTTTTGTATATTAGTGTTTAATTTTTTTTTCTTTATATTTGGCCTCGTAAAATTAGTGCTAGCTTCGCCGCTGACGACCTAGCTACTATTTGAAGTACGTTCTTTTAAGTAATCTAGCCTATGATCTTCACCGATCTATACCAATCTCCAACCAATTTTGCATGAATCTCAACACGAACAAACCCCCGATTTTTAATTGGATGTGAAGTTTTACCCAATCTTTCTTTTAGGTTTCAATTACCCTGTATAATTTTAGAAGATCTCAATCTAATGTGTAATGATTTTCCCTAATCAAGTAACCCTCAAGAATAACTATCAATATGTAAGAGTTTTTAAAGAGATGAATGAGATGACACTGTTTGAGAGAAGAGAATGAGAGAATTTCTTAGAAAATAATGGGCAATGACTTATATAAATTTTTGAAAAAGAAGGAGTAAACTCTTAAAAAAAAAGTTCAAAAATAGCTAAAAACTTTGATTTTTCTAAAATTCAATGAATGGATCAATTCATATCATAGGGAGTGAATCAATTCGTACAAACAAAGAGACGTTCCTTTTAAAAATTAATGATTAGTGAACTGATTCATACCCGAGGGAGTGAATCAATTCATATCAACAAAGAGTTATTCCTCATGAAATCTTAGAGTGAATGATTCATACATTCATAGGGATGAGATGTGAATCGATTTACAAACAGAAATAAAAATACGTCAGTTTCACGTAAAGTGAATCAGTTCACACTAACACAACCTTTTTAAAAATATGAATTTTTGAGATTTCTTAGAGCATAGTGATGTGATTCTTAACGGATACTTATTTATATTAATTTCATAATCCTAATTTTGACATATATTCAGAACCTAGCTTATCCTAAACTAGATTAAGGATATATGCACTTACAAATACTAACCATCATAATATACATACATCAAATGGACCAAACTACCACTCGGGGCAATTAAATGCAATATTGACGTAGATTTGGCTCTATTCTTGGAGATGGACTAGTAATTTCTTAGAGGCCAAAACTATGGAGCCTTGTCCGAGAGTTGCAAGGGGGGGATGCTCTAACACTTTTAGCCACAATGTAGTGGATAAGCAATTGAGATTATCCATTATAATTTGGTTCTAACATAGTTGCTTGTAAGAAAGTATTTTTCATATTCAAAACTACTAAAAAAAAATTAATTTAGACAGAGTAGTATTCCATCACTAATGCATCGAAATTCCATCACAAACGAGTGTAGCAACGAACCAGAGTCCGTACAGATTGCTCATGTTTACTCTTGCTCATGTGTTATCTAAATCTTATTGCTATGTTTTTTATTTCTTTCTTGATTGTATTCACACTACCGTTGTGAATGAAATGTAAATTTTCGCTTATAAAAAAATGAAAACATTAAACATATAAAACACCCCAACATACACTCCCTAAGAAAAAAGCATACACAATATTGATTAGTCTAATACTAATTATATGTTTGGTTTGGCGTTTTAACGAGCTTTATCAATTCCCAATGCAATCTCAACGCTGAAATAAAGAAGCTACCAATTGGAGCTTCTAGCCAAACGTCTTTTGCCGTGAAAAAAAACAGGCTATAAGTAAAAAAATTGATTTTTCAAGAATTACCGGTGTTTAAAAATATATCAAAGCCTCATCGATCAGAATGTTGTATTATTACATGCTAAGAAGATATTTTTATAAGGAGTATTAATAAATAATTTTGTCACAGGCTTGTAAAATATGATACGAATAATTAAGTTAGATGTATATGCAGGGTGTGGTGGGAGCAGGAAAAAGTGGACGAGAACAGAAAGTGTAAAAGAGAAATGATATTTGTAGAATCATTTTCTTTTCTAACAACTTTTTATCCCATACTCATATTATCTCCTTATTCTTTTTTTTTCTTCTTTCTTTATTATTTTTGACCAATTAAAGAAGAGAAAACCAAAGTTGTCATAGAAATTGTACTAAACAGTTGTACAAATATCATTCCTCATGGTAAAAAGGATGGGAGGTGAGTGCCCCTAACATGCACATTTTCGATTTGAAACTATTAAAGAATAGATAACACAAATCATAGAGTCAAGATGGCAATGTCTTTTATGTTGGGATAAGGGTCGGCATAAACATGTGGTAGTGTGCGTTTGGATCTCACATATACTATATTATAATTGATTTTATGCATTTTTGGAATCAAAAGCATGGGTGCGTGCAATTCCAAACACGACATTAGCATTTTGCAAGCACCGACGAAATATCAGAAAAAAGTACTGATTGCCTTTGTCATTTATATTTCACTTGAAGCTGCTATGTTGCTAAATCACTTGGCTATCTTAATCAATTAATTTCCATGACATGAATCACATGTGCTAATATCTTCTTTATTAGACATAATATTGTATAAGTCGCAAATAATTAAAAAAGATATATTTATAAAGAGAGGTATCCATGTCAGTATAATCTTATTATATAAAACAATCCATTTCCACTTTTGAATACTTTAATTAACATAAATTCTACCTTTGATTTAAGCAAATTCAAATGATATTGTAGTTTCAGGTTAGTGATAGTATACATTCTTAATTTCGGATAGACAAACTTTTTAGAAGCTTTAAGGATGTATTTTTTTTAATGAAATTATTTTAACACTTCCTTTGGAGGAGTTCCAGCACTTCTTTATCAGGTAAATATTTACTTATTGAGCATTGATGGAAGCTAGAATTATGGGGGAAGGGTGTACCTGCAAAAGGTATAACGACTAAATATGATATATCAGATAAGAGCAATGAAGATATGATGCTATCCCTGATACCTGAGTTCCTTAACATGGTTGTAATGTACATGTTTTATAATGGAAAAGATGTTGGTTTCCTGGGAGATAAACAAATTATTTGGGTAAGGGCCACGAGCTTGTGAGGTTAGTAGCACAGATATGTGAGAGATGTAACCAACCACTTTTGTTGGACTTATGGGCCGTACTGGCTCATCCTGCTCACAAACAAGGGTGAAAGGTACTGTCTTATGTGAATGGTAAATTAAATCGAGTCAACGAAGGTTAACTCAATTGGTAAGGAATTGATTCACCCGCAAACCTGTGTTATATGGAAATTGATTTTCATATTAAAATGCAGATGCTTTGGGTACTATACAATGATATTTTAAGTAATATACAATGAGTTCAAAAGTGAATTATGTATAGGGAAAAAAATTTATATCCTACTTATATCAAATCTCTCAACTTAAACATTCTTACTCTATCATAACCAACAATTCTCCTAACAGAAACAAAATAAGAAAGGAATGTAGACATTCTTATGAAGAGAGACAACGTGATATCACACTGATATAAACAATTTGAAGGCCATAATCACAAATTTTTGAATGGTGAAATGCAATCATAAGGCATGATGAAAACAATGTACGATCCCCAATATTTTGATTTTCTAGATGCACAAAGCAAATGCTTCTCCCCTCTTTTGAACTTTCCCCAGAATGAACCTTTTCCCTATGCTTGCATACCCAACGTTATTGACTTGATTTGCTATTTGAATACACTACAGAATTAAAATTAGAGAAGTGAATGTTATTCACAGTAGATGGTTTGAACTCCATAGGATTATTCCACTGCTCAAGTTCATTATTTTCCCATCTCATTTCTACATTTCTAACCTCAAGACCTTCAATGTGCTCCATCATTATCCCTGCAGTCTTATGTTTAACCAATTCTTGGCATCCTGGCCTATAGTCAAACAACCCACCAGCATAACTGGTGAACCTTCTGTAAGTGATATTCATGTTGATGAAGCTCAAGTTTCTCAACAATCCTCTTTTTGAACCAGAGAGAAAGATTCCATTTTCAGAATTTGCTGTGATGTTGATGAAACGAACATTTGAGACTGAAGCCTCCTTTGAGGTTGAGTTTCTTGGGCAAGTTGTGACATAGATAGGCTCTGCTCTCCCCCACCATAATGGATCATAGTATCTTGTGCGTATATTTATGTTTGAGAAGACAATGTCACTTACATTTCCTGTACAAGGAAGTTTAATGCATTTCAGTCAGAAATGTGTTTAACGCTATATCTTCATTTGCACAAGATAGGATAATAAGTGGATTGATGTTAATCAGGCTCATCAAAATGTAAGGCTTGAAAAGCCAAGCACAAGTAAGCTACAAAAAATGTTCAGTTACATATTAAGAATATATATTTGAAGATATATCTATGTCAATTCCATAAAACAAAAAGAATGATTCTTATTTTATGAAGAGGTGCAGTTTGAATAACAGCTTAATTAAATGCTAACTTGATAAATGATTATTTATAAACATCTCTTTATGTTTAAGATGTAAATAATTTTCATAAGCTATCATAGAGAGATTGTTGAAATGAGCTGAAAATTGCTTATGAATATGTCATAAACTAAATTCATAATCGCTGTCAAAAACTTTCATAAGCGTTTATGTTATACGATAAATAAGTTGTAAATAAGCTCTTTCAAATATTTCGTATTACTTATTTTGCATTCAACAATTTGAGGCCAGGAAAAACATGTCAAAAGCAAGAAATAAGTTTGAAATAATAGATTTACGAGGAAGTTACCTCCATCGCGAATCTGGAATGCAAGCCCTCTATGAGAATCAACAATAGTGATATTGTCAAAGACAAAATGCTTGAATTCAAACCAACTAGCACTGCCAAATTTGATTGCAGAAGATTTGGATCGAATCCAACTGTTAGTTACTGTTAAGTTGTAAACAGGACCAGTGGATGATTTTGGACAAATTGCATCATCCCCTGTATCAATGTGGCAACGAGTGATTACAGTGTTGTTTGAGTCCTCGATGTCAATCCCATCATTATTTGGTATATTCAAATCTCCATAAATTGCAATATCCTGAATGGTTATGTTTTCACTTCTTACCAAGTGTAAGCTGCAAGTACAAAGTATGTTTGTTAGGGTGCTTACTGCAATTTATCAAAGATTTTGCAGAATAAATATTACGAAAAGTAAAATGACAAACAGAAACTTTCGAGTGATTTTTTTTTTTAATGTGAAGGGAATTCCATAACTTGTTAGTAGGTGATGTATAATTGTATTATAAAACATTATTTATGGTCAATGAGGATGCAGCTCAAACAAATACATCATTACCACCAATAAGCAGGTTGATTAAGAGTAACATTGAAGACTTTAACATTCTTGCAACCAAGAAAACCAATTAATCTAGGCCTACATTCATCACCCAAACAATCCCCAGTTTGATTCCAGCTCACCATTACATTCTTCCTCTCATTATATCTCACCACAAACTTCTCCGCCTGTCCATCCACCACACCTCCGCCTGCTATCCCCACATCCGTCGCGTTCTCCGCCAACACAACATACCATCTCGAAGATTCCTTCGGATAATCTTCCAGTCTCGGTCCTCCGAGGATGGTGGCGCCCGGTTCGACGTTGAGGACAACGCCGGATCGAAGAAATATGGTTGCAGTTAGGTAGTTACCGGGAGATGGGAAGGTGATGCGGCAGGGGATGGAGACAGGGCAGGAGTCAATGGCGGTTTGGATTGATACGGTGTCGTAGTGGATGCCGTCGCCAATTGCTCCGTATTCGGTGACGGAGAAGGTGACGGTGGTGGGGTTTAGAGAGTGTGATGATGTGGCGAGGAGTGATTGGGTGAGAAGGAGTAAGATGATTTTGAGTAGTGGTGCTTTTTCCATTTCTGGATCTTGAGAATTAAGCATCACTAGTTCTTATCTTTTTCCTTTCTAAATACAATAGTTACAATTAAATACACGTCAATTATTGACGGATACTTATCCTTATGCTATGACTTTATTTTTATTTTTATTTTTAAGGAAAAAATTAAGTAACCTTTAATTAATTAAGATGTGTTCATATGGGCAATCTTATTTAGTTAACATGAATATTATTTTGCATGTAGTCCATTTCATTATTGAATTATACGTTAAACAAGGAATAATGGGTGAGAAATAAGAATCAAAACCAAAATATAATTTCGAGAATTTTCCTATATAAAGTGCATATTGAACATTGATACTTGAAAGATTTGAAAGACTATCTATCAAATTTGTAGAGCCCATCATCCTCTACAGTTCCTTATAGAAGGATTTTCGAGGAAGCCTAAAATATAATAACACAATAGCGTGAAATTTAAAGCAAATTGAATTATACCCAACAAAATATTTGTGTTTGAGTGTGATGTGTGGCTAGAAAGGAGATTTAAATGACAAAGAACCAATTAATGTGATAGACAAATCTCGTCCATGTCTATAAGAACTTGATCAGACCCCAACAGAGAAATTGTGTCTGTCATATTTGCTACATCGGAAATACATAGTGCGTAGCACCCGAATCATAGTACCAAAACTGATGTGGAAATGTGTTTATTCACCTCTTTGTGGATAAGGCATTATGCTGGTAATTTGGGGATGTGGAAGTATTGAGTGTTGTGACAGCCTCTTTTTTTAAATGATAACGGGGCAGTATAAAACCCCCACAGTGTGAGAGTATTGTCTCCTTTAAGTTGCAATGCTATGAATTATGTCGTTTTTTTTTTTTTAAATAAACAAAAAAAAAAATTATA
>Ga0228710_1002847_pt1 | contig 27502 bp, 22 predicted proteins | sample MedpolnodulmetaG_FD_177995 | JGI IMG/M metagenome (GOLD analysis project Ga0228710, IMG submission 177995) | Root nodule microbial communities from Medicago polymorpha collected in Santa Monica, California, United States - pink nodules | ecosystem: Host-associated > Plants > Roots > Nodule... | reverse complement strand
ACAAAAAAACAAACAACTCTAAAAAAAAAAAAATACAAACAAACAAGCATGTCAAATGATCCTCTCAAATAAAAAACAGGTCAAATGATGATCATCATAATACAAAAGACACCCTCAAAGTAACTATTAATTCTGGTCACACATTTTCTTTTTTACAAATTTATCTTTAAAAGCACAAGTGCGTTTTTTTTAAAATTTAAATTGAAAAAAAAAATCAAAAAATAGTTTAAAAATGGATAAAACAAATTAATATTCTAATTTTAAAAATAACTAGTTATTCATTTTTAGGGTAAATAAATAAGGTGTACAAAGTTGACTTCTGCCTATTATATGATACAATATCTCTATCAACATAGTTATAACCCACAAAAACATATTTTTATATTAAACCAAATTCATAATTTTGTTATGATATACCTACAATATCTTTTTTTTTGAGGAATATACCTACAATATCTATAATTAATGTTTTTAATGAAAATATTTGCAATTAATTCTTTAATTAACTATCAATATTGTTTGTTTGTTTTTCAATCTAAGTAAATTACACATGTAACCAAAAAAAAAAGAGTAAATTACGTACTTTGTCAAAAAAATTGATCATTCAGGAAGTCCGTTCCTATTTTAAAGGTTTTTTTTTTCCTTTGAGGGATATCATCATTTTTGTTTTTCTCCGCAGGTTTGTACCTATTTTTCTTTCCTTTTCTAGATTGAGAAAAAATGGGGATGTTACTTAATTTCTGTTCAACTCATTCCCTTTCATAATTTATAATTATTTTTTTGTCACTCAAATTATCTTTTTCTATTTGTCACACAAGTAACTAACCTGTAACAAATCAAATAGTAACAAACTTCAGAGTCCTTCTATTACTCAAATCCTAATCGCGCATTCATGAAGAATAAATATGGAAATAGTTGCTTATGAATAATCAAGTGTATCAAATATTTAAACATATTTGTTCCCTATACTAAACTACTAGTCGCATCTAGTTTACCTATGGGGGACAACAGGAACATCATTTCTTCTTGTTCTTCTAATGTTGGTTTCGACGACAACGTTCGCCACATAGAGGAACGATTACATGCTCTTCAACTTCAACCCTTTCAAGGCAATCTCCACCACCAGCACCACAGTGGTGATTATGGTTTTATAAATAACAATCCTACCATGGATGAAATTTATTCTGCCATGGGAGGACTTTTTACTCATCTTGATTTTTATAGGATGAGGCATAGGGCTTCTATTGAGGCCGCCTTGCCACGTCCTCATACTGATAATTATAGTAACCACTTCCCTTCACCGCCATGGAGAGGGTTTGTGGTTTCCATGGCGATGAATCACCGTGAATGTCAATATCTGCAAGCTGTGATTGATGGTGGGAACCCGGTGTATGTTGCGATGATCCTCTCAGAAGTGAAGGATCATTTACATGAGCTCATGACACATCGTTTTGGCAGCTATTTGATTCAAAAGATTTTTCAAGCAAGGAGGGGTATGACCTGTCAGCTGATGGATTTAATTGTTTTTTTGATCATCTCGAATGATCGAAAGTTGAGGGATGTGTGTATGGACCATCACGGGTATGTAAATTTTATCAAAGTTTTAAATTGTGGTCATGATCTTTGATATTTTAGAGATTAATAATTCAATTCAAATATAGTTGATACAATCTTAATCACCATTGTAGCGACATAAAAAACAAAAGAAAGATAGTGACAACAAAAGAAAGATAGTGACCGCAGTCTAATTTGCGCGCTAAATTGAATTAGCACATGAATTAAATTGTGGTCATCATTGTTTTTTTTTTTTTGGTTTTTTATTATCAAACCCTACAAACCATTAAATCCAAATTTTATTCTCTTGAAACTCTTGTTATTGATAATTTGTGTAATTCAAATTCTCTTGTTGCAGAACTAGGGCTATCCAGACAATGATTGCGAATATTAGGCATCCATTCACGGCATATGTGGTTGTGTATATGCTTCAGCGTATCACTATTCCATTGATGAAAAACGTTAATGGTAGTTATGTAATTGTGCAGTGTGTGAAGCTTTTCCCGCCCAAACACAAAAAGGTAATGATATTCTCTTTTTGACTATATTGCTTAATGCTAATGATGTTGACATTTGATCTATAAGCATTTGATCCTATGTATATGTGATTGTTCGATGGTTTAAATTGTGATTGCTGGAGTTTGTCTCTTAAAATTAAAAGTTTGAGTCAAACTTAACTCTAAAAGATAACTCAGAGTTATAATTACTATTACTTAAACTAATAACTATGGCTCAAGTCGTATTATAGTCTACTTTGAGACTCTCATTGTTAATACTCACCCGTCACAAAATAAGTGTTCTAGTTTGATTAAGTGCACTATTTACAATATATATTTTTGACCATATTTTTCTCCTAATTATATATAAAAAATTATAGCATATAAGTTATTAATGGATTTGTCTCGATGAATATTTTCAAAATACAATTTTTTATAATTTTTGCTAATAGATAATTAAATATATTAAAAGTCAAAATTTTGCATTAGCTTATGTGAAACAATCAATTAGATCACTCATTTTAGAACGTAGAGTATCTTTTCTCATATCATGTGTTAATGCTTTTCCACAAAGAGAGATTGTTAATTCAATTGGATGTCACCATCTCACTTAGTTACCATGATCTTTTATCATCATCTATTAATCTCTTTCTACTTCTATATATTGGTCAGTTTGTCATGTTTTGAAATTCTTAGATTTTAACTGGAATGATAGTTTTTAGCTTTCTTCACCCTATATGATGAAATATCTGTGTTTCACATTTTCCTTCATCTAGCTGCAAGATGACTGGTTTGAAAAAGTAAACATGAATAATATAAAACAAATCCATCAATTAATTGAGAACTTTCTTTCAGATTATCTTGGATGAAGTTGCAAGAAACTGTGTTGATATTGCAACTGACAAAATTGGATGTTCAGTTGTTAAAAAATGCCTTGATTATGGTGGGAGAACATCAGCCATAGACATATTGGTTGCACAAATCATCTCAAATGCTATCATCCTATCAGAGAATTCATACGGGTTTGATTCCACACTCTTGAATTATATTTATACTTATATTTTTTTTAAGCTCATGAAGTGATTGTAACATTTGGCTGTTAGGTATGCAATTTATTTCATCCCATATTTGAAAGTGCATTGATATTTTGCATGTTTTACACTTGCTTAAACTTACCAGTAGCTATTTTTTGTTGATCATTTTCATATAGACTAAGTAAGTGCATTATTTACTTTAAACTAGATCTTAATTAATAGAAATTAAACTTAATCTTATAGTAACAATCTTAATTGAAGAGGGGATACCTTTAGGCTTATATTGCTTTGGTAAGAAAACAAGCATCTGAGTTTAAGCAAGTTTGTTTAAAAAATAGTAAGTTTAAATAAGTCATTAGTCATTACCATGGTTGTCAAAATCGAGACATTACATTAGGTCGAAAGGGAATAGCAAAATCGGAGCTCGTAAAATCGCAATCAAAATCGAAGGATTTTACTCAAGGACTTTTGTAGAATCGATATAGAAAATTGTAAAATCGCAATCAAAATCGATGGATTTTACCAAAAAATAATAATACTAAATATATGTTATAAATCGTATATAGTCATAAATGACTTCGTTTAAAAGAAATCAGAAAATCACAATCAAAATCGACGGATTTTGCCTATTTTAGGATTCAACTATGGATTTGAGTCGTTGAAGGTGAAGAAAGTCGCAAAATACTGGATTTTAAGATTTAAGTCGGGATTTTGACAACAATGGTCATTACGTACCTTTATTTCTTAGGGCTTGAATGTTCCTTTATTTGAAAACTAAGCATTTGATAATATATTGATATGTATTTTTTGTATGTCTAAAGAAACTATGTGGTGCAACGTGTAATTCAAATGAAAATTCCATTAGCAAATGAACAAATGGTACAAGAGCTTCGGAGCAGATTTGATAGACTTTCTGTGAACAAGTATGCCAGCAATGTAGTGGAATATCTACTGAGCTTTTCTAATCAGGATGCTGTTAAAGTTATAGCTGAGGAGATAATGAGAAGCCGTAATTTCTTGAATGTTCTTCAAGATCCCTATGGGAATTATGTTGCTCAAAGAACACTGAGATGCACTAAGGTTTGACTTGCTTTATATCTCTTGTCTGGGTTGTTTAAAATAGTTTTTTTTCGCGAAACATGTACTTTTTGCTAATATTCCTAACGGTTATTGATGTTTTGATTCTTAATCCTTTTTTTCTTGGTTCTATTTATTTGCAGGGCCATGTGCGTAGAAGGCTTTCTAGTCTCATTAAATCTCATCGCCTAGCGCTACAAAGTCATATTTATGGGAAAAATGTGTTGACATTGGCTATGGCATATATTGAAGGGAGTGAGTTCAACTTTTGAGCTTGTTTTGTGTGAACTGTTAAGATTGTTAGTTTGTTGAGGAAATTGTAGTGTGACTGTTTATGTTAATTCATCAATGTTGTTATATATATGTTTGTTGGTTTATTGTTTAAGTAGCTAGAGACAACAAGAAGACAATAATTCTCCTATTGCTTAGGAAATTGAATGTTCCCAGGTATGTGGAGAAAATTGTTTGTTTCTTTGCATAGATAACCTTTTTATATGCAGCTACCTCATCAAAATATTATTTTCACTTAAACTTTGAAAATTTTGATCACTTATATGTTCACTCATATCATTACAACCAAAAACAAGACATTTTTGTTTTTCACATTGACATCGATAGTAACTTGAAAAATTTATTTGTGGGTATAATTGAAATAATAAAAAAAGTCATCCCAAAACCCACCTATTCTCTTTATGTCTGTTTGGATTGACTTAATTTAGAGCTTATGCAAAACAACTTGTGTAAACAAATAAGATTTTATGTATTATTTATAAGCTTGTTAAGGTGGTTTATGAAAAAATAGTTTATGAAGATATAATTTTTGTTATTGAGAACTTATAAATTAACATAAAAGTTTATTTATTTACATAAGCTATTTTTCATGAGCTCAAAATAAGTTCAATCCAAATGGGGCCATAGTATAGAAGTATAGATGATGATGAGTATTTTGTTGAGATGTTTATGCTACATAATATTAAAAAAAATTAAAAAGTGAAATAAAATATTTTGTTGACAAGAACAAAGTAACATATGAAGTTTGTTGAGATATTTATGTCAAATAAAATATTAGTTTTAGATTTTTTTTTTCTAAAAAATTGGAAACAACCCCACCATAAATCTCGTAGAAAACTAGTTCTTTTACTTCTTACTATAAAAACCTATTTTCCACTTTCCAAAAAAAATAAAACTATTTTGCCCTAAACCTAAACTACTCGCCGCATCTAGTTTACGTATGGGGTACGACAAGAACAAGAACATCGTTTCTTCATGTTCTGCTATCGCTGATTTCGACATCGACACCTTTTTCCGTACGAAGGAACGACTTCGTACTCTGCACCAACTTCAACCCTTTCAATATGGTTTTATAAATAACTCTCTTAACAAGATTCAAGAAATCAACTATGCTATGGGAGGGCTTTGTACTGGTGATGTTTATGTGTTAGCTCACTATATGCCTGACTTGATGAGGCATAGGGCTTCTCTTGAGGCGCCTGACTTGATGAGGCATAGGGCTTCTCTTGAGGCCACCTTAATGAGCATAGTTCGTTTCCATACTTGTGGTTGTCATTATAGTAACAACGTCCCTTCACCGCCGTGGAGAGGGTCCGTGGTTTCCATGGCTATTACTGAGCGTGAATGTCAATATCTACACGCGATGATCGATGAGGGTAACCCGACAAATGCTGCGATGATACTCTCAGAAGTGAAGGATTATTTACATGAGCTCATGATGCATCGTTTTGGAAGCACTTTGATTAAAAAGATTTTTGAAGCAAAGAAGGGTATGACCATGGAGCAGATGGATTCTATCGTTTACTTGATCCTCGCGAATGATCAAAAGCTGTGGGATGTGTGCATCACTTATTATGGGTATGTAAATCTTATCAAGGTTTTAAACTATGATCATGTTATTTTAACAAAGTCCTACAAACTATTGGATTCAAATTTTATTCTCTTGAAATTTTTCTTATATGTAGGTAATTAATCTAATTCTAATCTTTTTGTTACAGAACTCAGGTTATGCAGACGATTCTGCAGAATATTAGGCATCCATTCATGAAATTCGTGGTTGCGTATACCATCAAGCGTAACACTACTGCATTAATGAAAAATACTAATGGAAGTCATGTAATTGTGCAATGTGTGAAGCTTTTCCCATCCATACTCAAAAAGGTAATTAATGTCGCATCCTAGTCTTGTGTTTTTCTCTTTTTGACTATATTGCTTAATGCTTATGATACTGACATATGATACTATGTATATATGATTGTTTTTTTATTGTTTAAGTAGTGCTAGAGTTTGTCTCATAAAATTAAAAGTTTGAGTGAAACTCAACACTTGAGAATTACCATTGTTTATACTAGTACCTAGTAACTATTGTTCAAGTCATATTTGTTGTGAGACTCTCTTGGTTTTTATCATGTGTTAATGTTTTTCTGCCAAGAGAGATTTTAAATTCAAATCAGATGTTATGCTCTAAATATTTGTCATTATTTTTTATTATCATCTATTAATGTCTTTCTAATTATATATCTTGGCCAATTTGTCTTGTTTTGAAATTCTTAGATTTAACAAGAATGATTGCAATGGCCTACATCAATTGATTGAGAACTTTCTTTCAGATGATCTTGGATGAAGTTTCAAGAAATTGTCTTAATATCGCAACTGACAAAATTGGATGCTGGGCTGTTAAAAGATGCCTTAAACATGGTGAGAGAACAGCCATAGACCTATTGGTTACACAAATCATTTCAAATGCTATGGTCCTAGCAGAAGATCCATACGGGTTTGTTTCCACACTCTTGAACAAATTTTTAATTTTTTTTAATTCTTGAAGTGATTGTTATATATGCAATTTATTGCATCCCATATTTGAAAGTGCATTGATATGTTGCATGTTTTACACTTCCTTAAACTTCCTAGTAACTATTTTTTTGTTGATCATTTGCATATAGATTAAGCAAGTGCATTCATTACCTTAAACTTAATCTTAATTAATAGAAAGGTTAAACTATTTGATAATTTATATATTTTTTGTATGTTTGCAGAAACTATGTGTTGCAGTATGTGATTAAAATGAAGTTTCCATTAGCAAAGGAATGGATGATAGAAGTGTTTCAGAACAAATTTGATAGACTATCTATGAACAAGTATGCCAGCAATGTGGTGGAACATCTTCTGAGGTTTTCTAACAAGAGTGCTGTTAAAGTTATTGTTGAAGAGATAATGAGAAGCTGTAATTTCTTGAAAGTTCTTCAGGATCCCTTTGGGAATTATGTTGCTCAGAGAGCACTCAAATGCACTCAGGTTTGACAATCATAACAACTATTGATGTTTTGGTTCAGATATTGTTTTTGTTTAAATTTGTTATCAAATTTTTTGATTAATCCTTTTTTTCTTGTTCTATTTATTGCAGGGCCATATGCGTCGAAAGCTTTCTAGTCTCGTTAAATCCCATCATCTAGGGCTTCAAAGCCATATCTACAGGAAAAACGTGTTGACAAAGGCCATGTCATATATTGAAGGAAGGAAGTTCAAAGCTTAAGGGATCGCAACAAACTTTGGAGATTGTTGTCTTTTTAAGTAAATTCATTGTAATATATTCACTGTCTTATGGTTTAAGTAGGGACAAAAATTGTAAAATTGAATGTTGTGAACAATGTATCATTGATTGACCCATCAAAATTAATATAATTCATTTTATTTTCAGCTAAGTTTATCTTCTATTTGTGGTCAACTTGAGTCTAATAATAATGTTGAGGGATGAAGAATTCTTTGTAGTATCATTTTTCTTAGACCATAATTGATTATGTTTCTCTACACAAAAACTCTACATGAGGAATTGAATTGATTCTGTGATGATGATATTGTTAGAATTGGCATGGTTAATAAGTAAGGACATTTTTCTTCTTCCAATCCAATGTAAATACAAGACATTGATGTGGAAAAGATAGACCGTAATTTTGTCATTTTATATGCAGTATTATTGTTGATGAGATTGATTATATTATAGTTTACAAAGTATGATAATTCATGCGACGAATTATGCAGCCTGGGATGCAATATTAAAGTTTACATATGTACTAGCTAATATGCTTATTTAAAACATAAAAACACAGGCTATAATCTAACTTAGAGAGAAACTACAAATTAAAGAACAAAAACTAAATTTACTGATCCATTCAAATTGACAACTTTAACAAAACTAAAGTTCAAGAAGAACATAAACTAATAAAATTTACTCAAACATGTTCTTTTTCTTTTCCAGGTACTCTAACATTAAAACATCGTCAGTTTTCATTTTCTTCACAGGCCTAGTATCGTCACTTTCCAGTCCATTTGTTATTTGAATCAAAATATCCGACTTCACCTCGGTTTCAGCATTAACAATCTCTTCATTATTTTCTGCACGGTATACCAAACCACTTCCATTAGGACCAGCATCGATGTAAACTGTTGTATTTTCATCAATTTCTTCCCTTATAAGCATCCTAGACAGCTCTGTCACTACCTTCTTCTCAAGCCACCTTCTAATTGGTCTGGCACCATACACCTGCGGTACAACAAAAATATAAACTAGTTGTAAGTAACATTTTTTTCTATAAGAAAGTTATTAAGATGATGATATGATAACATTTTTTTCTGGAGCATTATTCTATAAGAAAATGATTAAGATGATATATAAGATACACTTACAGGATCATAGCTCTCAGCAAGTATATAATCTAGTGCTGCATCTTTTACCGCCAAAGTGATGCCTTTCTCAGCAAGACGGTTAGCTACATCCTTCATTTGCAACCTTGCAACCTTCCTCAATTGCTCGTGAGAAAGAGGATCAAATACAACAACTTCGTCCAGCCGATTCAACAATTCTGGCCTAAAATGGTTTCTTACTTCCTGCATTACTTTATCGCGAGCAATTTCCATGGTACATTTTCCTAAAAGTCCACTTAGGAGATGCTCGGAACCAAGGTTTGAGGTCATGATAATGACTGTGTTCCTAAAGTCCACAGTTCTGCCTTGTCCATCAGTCAATCTCCCATCATCTAAGACTTGAAGCAGAGTGTTGAATACCGATGTATGTGCTTTCTCCACTTCATCAAAAAGTACCACACTGTATGGCCTTCTCCTTACAGCTTCGGTTAATTGTCCACCTTCCTCGTGTCCAACATACCTGAAAATTAAATTCACAATAAGTGTATGAGACATAGGATGTATATTTTAAACTCAAGGTAAGTGAAAGACTATAGTCTAAACTAGAATTGAAAACAAGAAGAAAAACATTGCGACCAGTGAAGTCTGAAAAACAAAATTTCAAATGTCAGTTAAATTAAACTTAATAGAAACTTAATAAATGACTAATTTGACCGAACACTTGTGCACTTTATCTACAAGTATTAATTTAGGATTCACTATAATGATATTCAACTGCTAATCATATAACTTACCCTGGAGGTGCACCAATCAATCTTGATACAGAATGTTGTTCCATGTATTCCGACATATCCATTCTCACCATCTGATTTTCATTATCAAAGAGTTCTTCAGCAAGAGCCTTAGCGAGTTCTGTTTTACCAACACCAGTTGGACCAAGAAATACAAAGGAACCAGTTGGTTGTTGAGATCTTCCTAAACCAGCTCTCGATCTCAATACAGCCTCAGCAACAGCATTAACTGCTTGGTCTTGTCCCACAACTCTATTATGCAATCTGTCACCAAGTCCGATCAACCTTTCTTTCTCGTTTTGGCCAAGCCGGGTCACAGGTATACCAGTCCATCGGCAAACAACCTCAGCTATTTGGTCTGGTCCAACAGTTTCTGTCAACATCAAGTTCTCCCCATCAGTGCTACCTTCAAGCTGTTTTATAGCATTTTCAACTTCATCAATTGCACCATATCGTAGGTCTGCAGCTCTTGGTAGATCATAACGCCTCTCAGCCTCCTCTAGAGATAAGACAAGCTCTTCGCGTTTCTTCTTCAGCCTTCGAATCTCATCAATCCTCTCTTTCTCTTTACTATACTTCATCTTCAGAGGTTGAAGCTTGTCTCTTAAGTCATCAAGTTCTTTCCGCACCTACAAATAATATCAACAATAAGAGCTTTTTCAAAAAAAAAAAATATCAACAATAAGAATAACTCAAAATAAAAATTCAAAACTAATCTACTATACTATGAAAAAATATAAATTAAAATCACTATCTCACAATCGCAGAAGCACAACAATATGATATTTTAAACTAAAGGTTAAATGAAAAATATTTGATTAACCAAAGTTATTTAGTAGTATCAATCAATCAGTCAATAAATTTTAGGGTTAATATGTCTTTACCCCCTGTAATATAGGTCATTTCCGGTTTTCCCCCTTGTAAAATATTTTTTTTGAATTTCATCCTTGTAATTTGAAGATTTTTTGGTTTTGGATCTTCGTGAAAAATTTCACCCCTTGTAATTTGAGCAAATTTAGGTTTACCCCCCTTGTAATTTGAACAAATTTCGGTTTACCCCCCTGTTAATTTGAGCAAATTTCGATTTATCCCCTCACCATATCTTCGATTTTGTACAGTAAAAAATCATGAAGGTCCAAAACCAAAAATCTTCAAATTACAAGGACGAAATCCAAAAAAAATATTTTACAGGAGGGAAAACCGGAAATGACCTATATTACAGGGGGGTAAAGACATATTAACCCTAAATTTTAATTGTAAAATACATCATCAAAATTGATATTACCATGGAAAATTTGAATTAAGAGGTCGTTGGTTAAAACAAAAACTCAACATCTAGACTTACATCAACAAGACGAGCTTTGCAAGCTTTGTCATCCTCTTTCTCCAAAGCATGAAGTTCCACTTCCAGTTGCATTCTCTTCCTTTCAAGGATATCAATTTCCTCTGGCTGGCTATCAAGTTGAACTTTAACATTTGCACAAGCCTCGTCAACTAAATCAATTGCCTTGTCAGGAAGATGACGCCCTTGACAAACAAAAGTCACAAACATATCATGTTACCAAAACCATCCACATTCAATACATGCACAAATAATTAATATAAAAAAAAACCAACATCAATCAAGAGATACAAAGAGCATACATACCAGATATGTACCGACTAGACAACTCGGCCGCAACAACAATTGCACAATTGCACGGTCTTGAATTCTAACACCATGGTGACCCTCATATTTCTCCTTTAGTCCACGAAGTATACTAATTGTATCAGGCACACTAGGTTCAGAAACATAAACCTGTTGAAACCTCCTTTCAAATGCCGCATCCTTTTCCACATATTTCCTATATTCATCGAGTGTTGTTGCACTAATGCATCTAAGTTGGCCACGAGCAAGCATAGGTTTGAAAAGATTAGCAGCATCCATTGCTCCATTAGTTCGACCAGCACCGAGAACAAGATGAATTTCATCAATGAAAAGAATAACCTTCCCATCAGCATCTTCAACTTCTTTCAAAACTGCCTTCAACCTCTCTTCAAATTCTCCCATATACTTAGCACCAGCAGCTAATCCCATATCCAAAGCAATTAACTTGACATCAGCAAGATTGCTAGGAACATCTCCTTTAACTATTCTCAGAGCCAACCCTTCAACAACGGCTGTTTTACCAACGCCTGGCTCACCTATAAGAACAGGATTGTTCTTAGTCCTTCTCGACAAAATCCTCACAACCCTTCGTATCTCTTCATCGTGACCAATAACAGGATCAAGTTTCCCTGCTTGTTCAACCAAATCTCTACCATAAGTTTTCAAAGCTTGATAATTTGTGTCACCAGAAGCACTATTAACTTTCTTCCGTTCATTACCGCGAAGCTTTTCGACCTCCGATTTAACCTTAGAAACATGCACATTAGATTTTTTCAAAAATTCTTCAATTTGAGAATCCTCAAGAATTCCCAATATTAATTGATCAACTGCTAAATGAGTGTCGCCGCGTGCCTTCTGCGCCGCCTGTGCTCTCCTAATGACTTTGATTAGGGTAGAGCTTGCAGGTATATCAATTGGTGGAGGAGTTTGAGTAGACAATTTCTTCAGTGATTGATTTATAAGTCATTCGACAGCACGTGCAGATTCTTGACCACCAACATTGGAAATTGCTTGGAAAAATATACCATTAGGATCAGAAATAAGAGTGGATGCAAGGTGTAGGGGATTCAGTGTAACATGTCCTGAACTTATTGCTAGTTCAAGAGCACCAGCAAGTGCTTCGTTTGTTCTGTGAGTAAACGTTTCTGGATTCATGTTTTACCTAATACATTACAAAAATTATGCAAATAAGAATACCAGCTTAACCACATAATCATATATTTGTAACCAAAAAACACGACCTAGAATATGTAATAAATCATTAATTCATAAACCCTATTTTTTTTTAAACACAGTAACACCAACTAATCTAGGAGACTAATCTCACCGTCTAGAAACCCTACTTAAGTAATATCCATTGTGTCAATACTCTTATTTTCGTTATAGATGTGTGGTGTACGACAACAGATGTGTCGGACATCAACGAGACACCATACATTTAATTTATTCATTTTTTAAAATTATAATCGTTGTTTATGTGTCGGTGTCACTATTGTAGTGAGTGTTCCAATGACATAATAATAAGTTAAAAAAAGCATGAACAAAAGAGTTTAACATACCTTTGATTGCAAAAGACCAAAATTGAAAATTTGGAAAGGAAGAGAATGAAGGAGAAGAGTGAGTGGTCTCTTCTGTTCGTAACTTTTCTTTTCCTAGTTTCTAGTAGTTACCCCAAATATTGTGGGTTTTTTCTTTCCTTTTCCTTTGTGAGAGGAGAGTTACCAAATTATTTTCAAATGAGTTAAGAGCCATTTAAGTAGTTTCACAATTTTTGGTGCGGTCCAATTTAGTCATGATTAAAATTAAAACTCAAGGTAGTCCATACTATTTTTATATCAAAACCACCACAAATTAGTCTCTTTGTTACATCCAATCATAGAATAATTTGTCTTTGTTATAAAAAATCATTACTTTGAGTTTTATTGTTATAGAAAACTAAATTACTTATATGAAAATTGTGAAGGATTAAAATGTATCTTTAATCTTTTCAAATTATGGTTCTATGAAATGATTTTTTTTTTATTTTGTTGTTATTTTAAGGCAAGAGTTGAAAGAGACTGGCGGTGATTGCAAATTCAATTCATGAACAGGCTAGGATTGAGGCAATTAAAATCCCTGAGAATTCTCATGCCAGATCTTGACTAAAAAAGAGGAGAAAATTGAGAAACAAGGATTTTAATTTTTTTTTAATGAGAAACAAGGATTTTAATTTTTTTTTACGAAACGAGGAACAGGGATGTTTGCTTGGATTCCTAAAACTCAATTTAGGTTCATGTAAGTTTGAGTATACCTTTAAACTCAATTTACATGACCTATTTAAACTAAGTTTACATAACCTACTTAAAATGAATTTATGTATGTATACTTAAACTCAGTTTACATGACCTACTCAAACTAAGTTTACATGAGCTACTTAAACTGAGTTTACTTGACCTAATTAAACTAAGTTTACATGTCCATACTTAAATTGAGATTATGTAGAATCATTGAACAAGGTTGAACTTTTAGATGTACACTTAAACTCAGTTTACATGACCTACTTTAACTAAGTTTACATGACCTACTTAAATTGAGTTTAAGTATGTACACTTAAACTCGGTTTACATGACCAACTTAAACTAAGTTTACATGAACCTACTTAAACTAAATTTACATGACCTACTTAAACTAAGTTTACATAAACCTACTTAAACTCAGTTTACATGAACTATTTAAACTGACTTAGATTAAATTTGATTCAAGGGTAATTTTGTCACTTTGGGGTGTAACAAGGATTACACAGGGTGTAATTAGAAAAAATCTTTTTTTTTTTTTTTTTATATTCAATCAAGACTTTTGTTCAATTTAAAAAAATCTAGTGGTATTCAAGTATGATTTTCTAAACTTTTAAAATAAGCATATAAATTTTGTGGTATTCAATCAAGATTATTTTACAACATACATAAGTCTAGTGGTATTAAAAAAATCCTAATTTCTATGGATTGTTTAAAATATGGGATTTTGAGATGAACTTTTTAACAAATTTTTAGCTTTTAAAAGTCTTTTCCCTCCAAAAAAAAACTGTCTTTTCCCTTATCATGAAATTTCTATAAAAAAAAAAGATTATATTTCTTTTTATTTTACATCTCCCTTCTGTCATATCTCTATTTCTTTAGGTCACTAAAAGTCTAAAACCCTTGCTTTAGGCTCCACATATTTTATTTTTGACTAGTAGCAGCAATTTTTTAAGGTTTCTGGTTTTCATAAAAGTGTTGATTTTGTGATTGACACTCCTTATATACAAGTAGAAAACGATACACAAATTGACATATGTAAAAAGAATTGATTCTTTTACAAATGCATACAAAAATGTTAAAAACTTCTGTAAATGTTGCTTTTGTGTGGAACATAGTTTTTCAAAATTAAAATTAATAAAAATTTATCCAAGATTGACAGATATACTTCCGTAAAGTCTGTTAAACTTCCATCCTCTAAGATATAACGTAGTCTGTTGATTGCAGATATATGTGTTTTCTCCACTTCTTTAAAAAGTAGCACACTGTTTGGCCTTCTCCTCACAACTTCTGTTAATCATTCAACAAACCTGAAAATTCAATTCACAATAAGTTAAAGACTATAAGTCTAAACTAGAATTGAAAGAAAAAAAACAATGATGTCTAAAAAACTTAATTTCAACCGTTTGTTGAAATATTGACCGACATTTGAAATATTTAAAGACCAAATTTGTAGCTTTTAACTAGACTTTTACTATAATCAAATTCAGATGCTAACCCAATAGCTTACCCTGGTGTTGCACCAATCAAGCTTGAACAAGAGTGTTGTTCCATGTATTTCGACATGTACATAGTGACCAACGGATTTTCATCATCAAATAGTTGTTCCGCAAGTGCCTTAGCAAGTTCTGTTTTACCGACACCAGTTGGTCCAAGGAATAGGAAGGAACCAATTGGATGTATAGGTCTTCCAAAACCAGCTCTTGATCTCACTACAGAATCAACAACAGCATTTACTGCTTGGTCTTGTCCCACAACTCTATTGTGCAACATGTCACCAAGTTGAAGCAACCATTCCTTCTCAATTTGTCTGAGCCGAGTCCATCGTCTAGGTTCAACATTTACTATATTCATCAACTGTTGTTGCACCGATAACAGGATCAAGTTTCCCTGACATTTTTCTGCTTCACTAGACTTTTAAGTCATCAATTTCTTTCCGCACCTACAAATAAATATCAACAATTAGAACCATCGAAATAACACATATACACAAAATAAAAATAAAAACTAATCTATACTATGAAGAAAGAAAATGCACAACCTAAAATTGTTAAAACAAAAAATTGAAATCCATACTTACATTTGCAAGACGGGCTTTGCTGCATTGTCGTCTTTTTTCCCCAAAGAAAGAAGTTTCACTCTCTTCCTTTCCTTTGCAAGACTCATCTTTTACCTACAACATTACAAAAACAAAAAAAAAACATGTAAATAAAAATACCAACAAGACAAGATAATCATATATATGTAAACAGAAAAAAAAAACATGTAAATAAAAACACAAACTAGAATACCTATAAATATTAATCCGGTGAAAACCCTACTTAACTATCTTTGTTTTAAGGAAACCCTACTTAACTAATAGCCCGTGTCAATACTCAGTTTTATGTGATGATGATAGTTACATAATAAGCATATACAATTTGAAGAAAAACAAGCATAACAAGAGTGTTACGTAACTCTTCCTTAAAAAAAAAAAAAAAGAGTGTTACGTACCTTTGATTTTGATTTCAAAAGACCAAAGTTTTGCTCTTCTTCTTTATGTGACAACTTCGAAAGCAAGTGAACCTCTATTTATATAGGACCGAAGCAGGAAATTTGATAGAAAGACACTGTTTATGGTTTCTTATTAGATGTTTTTCTATGAAATTTTGATTTTAATTAAAATCAAAAATATAAAAGGTTTGTTACTTTCAAATTATAACAAACCAACAATAAGATGTTTATCTATTTGTTCCCATGAGCTTAACTCATTTGGTAAAGGATAATGCACAATATGTGCAGGGGCCGAGGTTCGAACCCCGGACACCGCACTTATTCATCTATAAGATGAATTTCTATAGTCACTAGACTACTTGACCAAAAAATAAAAAAAGATGTTTATCTATTTAAATTACACCAACAATATAACAAAAAAATATAATATAAATTCTTATCTTTTTAATGATATCAGCAACAATCATTATTATAGTAAAAATTGTTTTAGGATATAATTGAGATAATGAAAATTTTAGTCCAACATCTTATATTTTCTTTATATAGTATTTATATACTCGATCTAGTTTGTTGCACTTTTTAAAGGTAAAAGAAAAAAAAGTTGGACATATATTCATATTATGTTTGTTATATATATTCTGATTTTGAACTCACTCCCATCAATTATCTTTTTTAAAGGATAAAAATAAGGAAAAAAAATTGATATACCGAGGGCAATAAAAAATGAGTTTGTTACACTTTTTTTAAATATTTGAATTTACTCTTATATATTTGTTATGTGTGCTGTTTGTTCAAATAATAGCGGTACGTCACAATAAAAATGATAGATAATTCACTCAGGTATTCAATTGTAATTACCATTGACACTATCAAAAGTACATAGCATGTAATATCAAAGAAATAAAATGCATCATAAACTAGTGATACATTTCATTTATCATTGCACGCCCTTCAAAATCTTGTGATGGAGCAGTTGCCAAGTCTTTAGGTAAAGCTTCTTGTGGTGGTGTTCTTCGTGATTGGTAGGGTGCTTTCATTGAAACATTTTCGTGAACAATTACAAATTAACAATAAGAGATAATTTGGATGCTTGTTCAATAGACCCCTTAAATTGCTCACATTTTTTGAAAAAGTTGATTGAGAGTTACGATATGATCGTAGTTTACACACACAAAAAACCGATCGGAAATTACGACCCTTAAAGTCTTTGCTTCTCTGGGAACATCACCTGGCATTAAAAGGTTTTTGTCCTCCTCATGTAGGTATCTAACACCAGTATGGTAGGGGCATGTGATGTTCGAAGAGAAGCAGAGACTTGACTACGTATGAACTCATGTTGTTTCACAAGATTGAAGAGCTCCCGATCTTCAAACTGATTTTGTTTCGTTTCATTGGACGAACTGCTCCTCATTCGACTCAAGGTACTTCATCTGTCTTTCATGCACCTTTACTTGTTCTATAAACTGCTTCTCTCTTTCTTCAAGTGTTTTCTCTTTCGTCTTGAGTAGTTTGTACCTTCGTTTTTTTATCTCAAGCATGTTCACACGTACTTGATGATTATTCTTGATAGACACAAGATCTTTCACTTGATCTTCAATTACCTTGGCCTTTTCTCCAAGTCTTTTATCTTTTTCATACATCGACCTTGTTAGATAACCAAACTCTCTCTCTTTTTATCATCAATTGTTTTTAAATTGTTGGTGTATTCAAATTAAATCCTTTAATATTACTAACAAAAACAAATCTGATGGATCCCACATAAAACAATACAAACATTGATACAAGCATCAAGTAATCAGAAAAAGAGTACTGATAAAACCAAAGAAACAAATACTTGGAGTAGATAGCTCAATTTTGCGATAGTTCTCAGGTTTACAATATCTTTGTATTGTTAATTTGAGAAATGTAGTACTTGATATGCATAGGTTTTGTTCATCTAGAATATCAAAACCAGAAATCATCAAAGTATTCAATCTAGGATATGCCGTATAAGGCAAAGTTCCACCGTGAAAGGTGACAAACCCTATATGCAAGTTGGTTTAGTGATGGCAAATTTAGAGAATTCAGAAGTAATAATTTTGGTTTATGATAAAAGGCAAGAAATGTTTAATTATGGCATGAAAAAAAGAAAGATGGAAAGTGTTGAATATCACATTTGACATGGATTTGTAATCGACTGATATTATTAAAACAACGTATTTTAAAATCATTCCAACCAGGCGAGGCTCCATGATACCTTACAGTAAACATTGAGAGCATATAGTGTGGTTGAGCCATCACATAAAGACAAAAATCTAGACAAGAATTTGGTGAAACCTTTGATAGTCTTAAATTGAGAAGAACATAATGTAAGAATGGGAAGATTCTTCCGTTTTGTGGACAAATTGCAAGTTTGAACATTCAAAAAAGGGCGCAGAGGGAAAAGGGGGACATCAGGGAGAATTGTGTAAAAAATAGGTAATAGGAGTTTTCTTTTTGGTGTAGGTTTATAGGATCTAGTCTCCCATTTGTCTAAATATAGGAACTCAGTTCCTGTTACTTTCGTTTTTAACAGATCTTGAAACCAACTTTTCTTGCATGGTCTATGTGTTCATTCAGTATAATGTTCTAGCGGTGTTTTTTTCCTCGTTCTTATTGCTCTAGATGCTCGCAAGTCTACAACAGCAGGCCATTTCTCTTCCTCAGTGGTCAGGTTGATGATCGAACTATCCAAAAATATGAGAAAGAAGCTTGAAAGCTGGTTAGCTCATTTACTTAGTTTCTCTATTGAACTTGTTCTATTATCCAAATGCTGCTTTGTTGCCTCACCATTTGTTTTCTGCAACTTAGGGTCTTAATTTCTTGTAGTCGCTTCACTGACGTGGTTGAGTTATCATGATTTAAAAAGTCGTAGAATTTGTGTTGGACTATTTGTAACTGCTGAATTTGAGAATATAATCTAATAAGTTCATGGGATTACTTTCTCTTTTAAGTTGCCTTACCTTCACTGAGTTTTAATGAGATGATATGTTTTGATTAGAATGTCCAGTAGTTTTCCGCCTCTTAATGTTTCAGTATTTTAATGTATTTGTAACCACTGGCCTCTTAATTGAAGCATGGGCCAATGTTTCTTAGCTTCTATGTTGTTTGTATTTTGTACCTTTCACTTAAACAATGCAGTTAAGATTAATATTTTCCTTCTTTACATTCTTTAATATATTTGAGCTTCACCCTTGCCTTTTGGCCTGTCTCCATTTCTTGTGGATCATTCTTCTTTGTTGCGTACAATCGTGAGCCAAGCACCGTTGGTCTCTTTTATGGCACAATCTGTGCCAATTAGCTTCTCCTTTGTGAATTGTCATCTTGGAGAAATTGGATGACAAAATATTCTATGTTTGGAAACGTGTAGAAATTCACTGAAGGGACGTTGTGTCGACCATTTCGTCATGAATCCAGCCATTATGTGCTTTCTATCAGAAGATGATTGCGACCGAGGTTGCATCAACCTGTCATACACAAATTGTGAGAAACAAGACCCATGCTTGTTTATTTTTCATTTAATACATTTTCATCTTGTTTTGCTGATGTGTGTGCAGGTTAATAATAATAACATGATATGCGTTGAGAAGTTCACTCTTCGCAATGAAGGTAAGGATTAAGACGATTGTTTTACTTGCAAATGTGCTTATGATATGTATTTATATTTGTTCAAGCCGGTATGACTTATTCTGTCCTGATAATGACCGTATTCGTAAAGTCCACAGTTCTGCCTTGTCCATTAGTTAAACTTCCATCCTCTAAGATATAACGTAGTCTGTTGATTGCAGATATATGTGTTTTCTCCACTTCTTTAAAAAGTAGCACACTGTTTGGCCTTTTCCTCACAACTTCTGTTAATCGTCCAACAAACCTGAAAATTCAATTCACAATGAGTTAAAGACTATAGGTCTAAACTAGAATTGAAAAAAGAAAAATAAAAAAAACCAATGATGTATAAAAAACAAAATTTCAATCGTATGTTGAATTGACCGACATTTGAAATATTTAAAAACCAAATTTGTAGCTTTTAACTAGACTTTTACTATAATCAAATTCAGCTGCTAACCCAATAGCTTACCCTGGTGCTGCACCAATCAAGCCTGACACAGAGTGTTGTCCCATGTATTCCGACATGTACATAGTGACCAACTGATTTTCATCATCAAATAGTTGCTCAGCAAGTGCCTTAGCAAGTTCTGTTTTACCGACACCAGTTGGTCCAAGGAATAGGAAGGAACCAATTGGATGTCAACGTCTACCTAAACCAGCTCTAGATCTCACTACTGCATCAACAATAGCATTTACGGCTTGGTCTTGTCCCACAACTCTATTGTGCAACCTGGCACCAAGTTCAAGCGACCATTCCTTCTCATTTTGGCTGAGCAGAGTCACTGGTATACCAGTCCCTCGTCTAGGTTCAACAATATAAACCTGTTGAAACATCCTTTCAAATGCCGCATCCTTTTGCACACATTTACTATATTCATCAATTGTTGTTGCACCAATGCATCTAATTTCGCCTCGATTAAACATAGGTTTGAAAAGAATAACAGCATCGAGAACAAGATGAATTTCATCAATGAAAAGAATAACCTTCCCTTTAGCATCTTCCACTTCTTTCAGAACAGCCTTCAACCTCCCTGCAAGTTCTCCTACATACTTAGCACCAGCAGCTAATGCTCTTGTATCCAAAGCAACTAACTTAACATCAGCAAGACAAGGAACATTTCCCTTAACTATTCTCTGAGCCAAACCTTCAACAACAGCTGTTTTACCAATATCCGTATCACCTATAAGAACAATACTGTTGTTTTTCCTTTTTGACAAAATACTCAAAACCGTACGTATCTCTTCATCACGTCCAATAACAGGATCAAGTTTCGCTGCCTCTTCAACCAAATCTCTACCATAAATTTCCAAAGCTTGAAAATGTGTGTCACCAAAAGCACTATCAACGCTAGAAGCATCCACACCAGCAAGTGATTTGTTTGTTTTGATAGTAAACAGTTCTGGATTCATCTTTTGCCTACTACATTAAAAAAAATATGTAAATAAAAAAATACCAACTTGACCAAAGAATCATATAGTATTTAAAAAAAATATGTAAATAAAAAAATACCAACTTGACCAAAGAATCATATAGTATTTGTGAACAAGAAAACACTATAGGAAAATGATATATGTAGCGACCAATATTATAGCGAAGCGTCATGATTGCATAATCTATTGACCCACTCATGTATTCTGCCAACCGCATGTATCGTGCCAAAGGAAAAGATCTAACGGTGACAGGCTTCCATGAGGCATTCGTGAAATTCCAATCGCGATAAATAGCAACGCTCAACACTGTATGTTTTTGTGAACAAGAAACCTGAATAAACTAAGTCATTGTGTCAATACTATGTTTCTGTTCATGATAGTTACATACCAAGGATATAAAATTTGAAGGAAAAAACACAGGAACAAAAACAGCACATAACAGGAGTGTGAAATAACGTACCTTTGATTGCAAAAGACCAAAGTTTTGTTTTCTTTTTTGTGACAATTTCTTATGTTACCTCAAGCATTGATTATACACAGAAAAATAAACATGAATACATGATGGCAAATCAGTTTTACGGAATACAGGGGAGACTATGAATGATAGGACCCATTCATGTGCATGTTTTTGCTATAAATAGCATTTTTCTTTCATTTCCTATTTTAATACAGCCAAATTCCATTTTTCTTTCCTTTATAATACAAGTTGCCAAATTAGTTCAAAATTGGACTAGTAATCCAATTTAGTTAATCAATTTGATGCATCCTTAAGAAATATGTGATCTAGACAAAATTGTATTGATTTTTTTTAAAAAAATTCAGTCTTGTTGTTTTCTTATTATTTTGTTTTCATTGACACTTATAACTTTGAATGTTTGCTAAAAAAACAAATGCTAACGACAATAATAACTCGATTGAAGATAAGCAGGAGGTTCATGTGCCTCAGAATGTTATCTTATTCATCAAGGAGAATTAACTTTGAATCTTGTTTATAGTCGGATTGAAACCGGTTCTGAGGCAAGTCCATAACCCAAAGGATGAATTCCACAATGTATCCATATGGATTACCACCATGATATGTTCCTCCCATCATGAGAAATAACCTATTAGGATCCTTCGAGATTAGAGATGTAGGGATTCGAGTAGATCATATTGGAAGGAATTTAGCCAAAATTCAAAGAAAAGAAGGATGAATCATTAGATTTAGATTAATGAAGGCTAGATACATGACAATGATCGCTGAATATGAATTGTTTCTAATGGCTACACCACGCCTAAATTATGCAGTTCGAAAAAATTGGTTAGCCAACAATTAAGAGACATCTCTAAATTGGCCTAGACTTCCAGGATGATCGAAAAAAATTCCATCTCAACCCCATGATAATCTTAAAAATAATTGGTTCGTCATGAATAACTCAATTGTAACCATCGACATAATATTAAAAAATTAAAAAATTGTATATTTTTTTAAAAAGAAAAATATGATATTCATAATTAATGAGACAAATAAAGTATTAACAAAGTGGAGAAGTTGTAAGCTGTTCTTGATGCTCGGAAGAACAAAAACTGAATCATTTTTTCATGCTAACATAATGTTTGTTATTTTGGTGTAGTGTAAATTGTTCAGGGACATGATTTAACTTCACTAGAACTCCTTTGTTATGATACTATTGCATCAATGTTGAATGGTATTGGCGCAGTTTAATAAAATTTTCTTTTTTCAAAACTAAAACTTAACACCGTATATATATTGAGAGAATGTAAAAAAATAAAGTAATGTTGTTAATTCAAGATAATCTCAAAATAGGTTAGGTTTCTATAACAGTAAACAAATTCACTATTAAAGCAAACTCAAATATTCTTTTTTGAGGTGAAACTCAAATATTATTTGTCTATATATCAAAGAAATAAGTAAAAATAAACGTAAACAAGTCGGCCTGACAGCCATTACTAGTATACATGTGTGTTCGCGAGACGACTAGCTAAACTCTTTATTTGCAACCTTGCGACTTTGCAAGTTTCAGCATTAATAACATGCCCTCCATTATTTTCTACACGGTATACCAAATAACTGTCATTTGGACCGACATCAATGTAAACCATTGTATTCTCATCAATTACTTTCCTTGTAAGCATAGACAGCACTGTCACCACCTTTTTCTCAAGCCACCTTCTAATTGGTCTGGCACCATACACCTACACAACAACAATAAAAATATTAGTTATAAGTAACATTTTTTTCTATAAGTAGACGATTAAAATGATGATAATGATATAATAATAACACTTACAGGATCATAGCTCTCAGCAAGTATATAATCCACTGCTCCGTCTGTAACTGCCAATGTAGTTCCTTTCTTACAAAAATGATTAGCTACATCCTTGATTTGCAACCTTGCAACCTTCCTCAATTGCTGGTGAGAAAGAGGATTGAATACTACAACTTTGGTTAGCTGGTCCAACAATTCTAACCAGAAATGATCAGTTACTTCCTGCATTACTCGATCGTGAGCAACTTGCATGGTACATTTTCCTGAAAGTCCACTTTGGAGATGATCAGCGCCAAGGTTCGAGGTCATGATAACGACCGTATTCGTAAAATCCACAGTTCTGCCTTGTCCATCAGTTAAACTCCCATCCTCTAAGATATAAAGTAGTTTGTTGATTACAGATATATGTGCTTTCTCCACTTCTTCAAAAAGTAGCACAATGTTTGGCCTTCTTCTCACAACTTCTGTTAATAGTGCAACAAACCTAAAAATTCAATTCAGAATAAGTGAATGAGACATGAGATGCATATTTTGAACTCTAGATAAGTTAAAGACTATAAGTCTAAACTAGAATTGAAAAAAACCAATGATGTCTTCAATCTTAGGCTGAATTGACTGACACTTGAAATATTGAAAGACCAAATTTGTAGCTCTTATTTCAAATGGACAAAACACTTATGTGTTTTATCTCAAATTATTAATTTAGCCTTTTACTATAATCAAATTCAGTTGCTAATCTAATAACTTACCCTGGTGCTGCATCAATCAATCTTGACACATAGTGTTGTTCCATGTACTCCGACATGTTCATTCTCACCAACTGATTTTCATCATCAAAGAGTTGTTCAGCAAGAGCCTTAGCAAGTTCTGTTTTACCAACACCAGTTGGACCAAGGAATAGGAAGGAACCGATTGGATGTTGAGGTCTTCCTAAACCAGCTCTCCACCTTAATACAGCTTTAGCAACGGCATTTACTGCTTGATCTTGTCCCACAACTCTATTGTGCAACCTGTCACCAAGTCCAATAAACCTTTCTTTCTCATTTTCGCCAATACGGGTCATTCGTATACCGGTCAATAGGCTAACAGCCTCAGCTATTAGGTCAGGTCCAACAGTTTCTGTCAACATCAAGCTCTCATCGGTGCTATCTTCAAGCCGTTGAATTGCATCTTCCACATCATCAATCGCACCATATCGTAGGCTTGCAGCTCTTGCTACATCAGGCCGCCTCTCAGTCTCCTTTAGAGATAAGTTAAACTCTTCACGTTTCCTTTGAATCTTATCAATTCTCGCTTTCTCTTTCCTATACTTCATGACCAGAGTTAGAAGCTTGTCTTTTAAGTCATCAAGTTCTTTCCGCGCCTACAAATAATATCAACAATTAGAACAATCGAAATAACATAAATACACAAAATAAAATAAAAACTAATCTATAATATGATGGAAAAAAAATACACAAACTAAAATTGTTAAAACAAAAACTCAAAATCCATACTTACATCTGCAAGTCGAGCTTTGCTAGCGTTGTCGTCTTTTGTCGCCAAAGAAAGAAGTTCCACTTCCAGTTTCACTCCCTTCCTTAAAATAATGTCAATATCCTTTGGCTGACTATCAAATTGAACTCTAACACCAGAAGGATTCATCTTTTACCTACAACATTACAAAAAAAAAAACATGTAAATAAAAATTCCAACATGACGAGATAATCATAAATATAGTATTTGTGAACAAAAAACACAAACTAGAATACCTAAATATTAATCTGGTGAAAACCCTACTTAACTATCTTTTTTGTGAACTAAAAAACACAAACTAGAATACCTAAATATAAATCCAGTGAAAACCCTACTCAACTATATTTGTTTTAAGGAAACCCTACTTAACTAATATAGCCTGTGTCAATACTCAGATTTTTTTAAGGAAACCCTACTTAACTAATATTTCGTGTCAATACTCAGTTTTATGTGATGATGATAGCTACATAATAAGCGTGTATACAATTTGCAGAAAAACAAGCATAACAAGGGTGTTACGTACCTTTGATTTCAGAACACCAAATTTTTCTCTTCTTCTTTCTGTGACAACTTCCAAAGCAAGTGAAAGACTACTTATATAGGACCAAAGCAGGAAAGTTCTTGTTTAAATATTTTTTATTGATTATATTTTTCAATTAAATCTTTTAAAGATATCACAAAACAGTTTTTACTATATTTACTCACATCAAATCTTTTAACTCCTTAGAACCAAAAGGAATAAAAATATGTTTTAGAGTAACTCCTTAGAACCAATAAAAAATTAAAAAAAATTAACTCCTTTTTTTAAAAAGTTATGAAGTCAAATTTAATTTTTTAATAATATTTTATAAAAAAATTCTAAAGTGTTGTCTAGTGGTTAAAACTTAAAACCATGCATCTAAAGTTTTTGGATTCGAACTCCCTTGTTGCTCTTTTGAGTTTTCTTTAGTAATGTGCTCTTTTAAGTTTGTCACATCATCTCCACCCTAAATTTTTGGTATACAAAACATTCAAATAGGAAAACAAAAAATGTGTGTTAATAATAACCATATAGATTTTTTCAAAAAATACTAACTGTATATAGATTTACCCAAAAATATTAGTATATGCTATTTTACTATATATTTTTATGTGTAGCGATGGATAAAGATAGAGGTTAAATATGTTTTTAATCCTTATAAATATATCAATTTTTTGTTTTAGTCTTTTTAAAAAAACTCTTCAACTTTTAATCCCTTAAAAAATTTCAATCACCACTTTTGGTCCTTATTTTTAAGTCAACATATATTTTGTGTTTTTGGAGCTAAAGATTCATATTTAATTCCAGTTTTGTTAAAAAATTCTAATTTTATTTTGGGAGAGATTGTCATGGTATTTTATCCATTTTTGAAAAATTTCATTAAAAAATATTAAGGCTATACATGAGTTGAATAAAATGTAGGGACAAAAAATAGTTGTCATACCCCCATTTTTGACCGTTTATTTCTTTTTTGTTTAAATGTGTGTTTGGTCCCTACACTTTCAGTCAATTTTGGCATTAGTCCCTGCACTTTTTTTTTTGGCATTAGTCCCTGCACTTTCTAAAACTTTTGGCTTTAGTCCTTCTGTTAACTCTCGGTTAAAAAAAAAATCTAAAACTAACGGTGGCACACTAAAACACAAAAATATTCAAAAAAAATTATTAATCTTTAATTCATTATTTTTTTTATCTAAAAATATCATTAGTCTCTGCACTTTCAATAGTTCTTTATATTGGTCTCTGCACTTTGGTATTGGTCCTTGAGGCATTTTTTTTTACAAAAAAACTATCAATGATATTATTATTTTTATTGGGAATAAATATAAAAAATTAAAGTTTTTAAAGAATAATTTTTCAAAGAATTATTAAAAAATCATTTTTGTTCATTAAAAAATCAAATCACGTGGACCGATCATTTTTCTAAAATGATTATTTTAATAATTCTTTAAAAAATTATTCTTTAAAAGCTTTATTTTACTATTTTTATATAATTAAAAAGTAATAAACAAAATAATAATATCAATGATAGTTTTTTTTCTAAAAGAAAAATAAAATCAAGGACCAATACCAAAGTGCAGGGACCAATATCAAAAAAGTATTGAAAGTGCAGTGACTAATGATATTTTTAGATAAAAAAATAGTGAATAAAATAATAATAAAATATTTTGAATATTTTTTGTCTTTTAGTGTGCCACACGGCGCGGAATGATTGGCCCACGTGGCACACCGTTAGTTTTGGATTTTTTTAACTTAGAGTTAACAGAAGGACTAAAGCCAAAAGTTTTAAAAAGTGCAGGGGCTAATGCCAAACAAAAAAAACGCAGAGACCATTGCCCAAATTGGACGAAAGTGCAGGGACTAAACACACATTTAAGCCTTTCTTTTTTTACTCGTCTTTTTAAAGCCGAGAAATTTCGTCGTTACGGACGAAATTACGGGAGAGAGGTATTCTAAAATACCTCATTTTGGTTCCGAAGGGATAGTTTTAAGTTTTTATTATATTTCTTTTTATTTTTTATTTTTTTTATTTAATATTTTTTTATTTTATTTTTTATTTTATTTATCATTTTCTTATTATTTATTTAAGTATTTTAGAATTTTTCTTTTTATTCATCTAATT
>Ga0228710_1002846_pt1 | contig 27505 bp, 12 predicted proteins | sample MedpolnodulmetaG_FD_177995 | JGI IMG/M metagenome (GOLD analysis project Ga0228710, IMG submission 177995) | Root nodule microbial communities from Medicago polymorpha collected in Santa Monica, California, United States - pink nodules | ecosystem: Host-associated > Plants > Roots > Nodule... | reverse complement strand
ATGAATTTATGTAACCTCCTTCGATTCTCTCTGGATCCACTTTTTCAAAACATATATTTTAATTATAATGTTAGTTATCTTTGGCGGTGCATGAGTAACAAAATTGTTATATACTTATCTTACTAAAGTAACACACATAACTAAGATTTTTATTTTTATTTTTTTAAGGAAGATTTTTATTTTTTTTTGTTACGCAACAAAATGAAACTGAATAAAAAAAACAAACTTAACTTGTCTTTTTTGGTAACAAACTGTACACTAATATCTATATATATGGTAAGTTTATTTACACCTCTAATGTTAATTTTGTTTTATATGAATATTGATATTTTTTTTAAGGACGAATATTGATTATACTATATATATATATATGTAATTATAATTAATATATTATAATATTGTTTTTTACATCTTGATTAATTTTATCAAAAAAAATCTTGGTAATTGTGGTTCAATTCTTTTATTTTTTTTGTTAAATTAAAAATATTTAAAATTTTGATAATTGCTTATGTAATGTCACATCCAAACACTTCAATTTATTTAAGTACTTTTTAGTGTACATATCCAAACATAAATAGCTTATCAAGTATAAGAGCTTATGATGTTAGTTCTATTGTTATAAGCCCTAATGCTATAAGCATCTATATAAGTTGTTTATCCAAACGGGGCCTAAAGGGAAAACATGAGGTCAGGTTGCCATCACGTTCATTAATATTGATATATAGAAGCTCCAAACATAGCACTAGCAGTGTGCATATGAAACTTTTAACTGTTTGCTTAAAGGGAAAACATGATTTATTTACTTTTTTAAAATTCGGTATCCGGCCCAAGGATCGAAAAACATGATTCGTTATAAAAGACAGAAAATAATGTAAGGAAGCCATTTGTAAATAGGTAAAAGTTCATATGCAATTTAATTATGGGAGGAGGAAGTAGTATTATTTTTTCTTTAACTTTGTAGGAAACAAAAAAAAAACAATTTAATATTTAATTTAACAAAAAAAATTAAAAAATGACAGCTGTGGGATTTGAACCCACGCCCTTTCGGACCAGAGCCTAAATCTGGCGCCTTAGACCACTCGGCCAAACTGTCTTTGATGACTTTGGTTTGCAACATATTATACATATATATCAAATAATACGCTTTTTCAATTTTCTAAAATGAGGCGTGTAATAATTTTATAAAAATACACTTGTAATATTTTCTTGTATATGAAGAAGTCAAGTTGAAGTGTATGTTGATAGAAGATCATGATTCAAATGGATTAATACATTTTCTTGTTTTCAATGATTATTAACGCTCCGCAGTTTATATTTATGGAGACCAGTGAAAGACCAGACTTAAATCAGACACTAGAATCACTTCATAAGGAATTCAAGGTGCCCTTATACTCTTGATATTACGTTATCTGAAAATCAAATAATAATATTTATTTAGACTCGTGTGCGGCTAACACTGTCATTCCATTCAAAATCTGCAGGATGATAATAATATTAAATTTGTGCGTTCATATGATGAAGCTCTATCGCATTTATTATTCGCAGGATTAGACATTATATTATGTCAATCTTTTCATGATCCTACTGATGAAACCCCAGTAAGTCCATCCCCATTCCCTTATGTTCTGATTGTCCACCTTTGATTTTTTATCAACTTGCATTTTATTTCATTTTTGCATAGTAGTATAATTCAATAACATTAATCTAAACAAATTTGGTTTTGAGTGGAAATTTTCGTGTGGCACGTATAGATCTTAGAGGTCAATGGTCTAGTTATCAACATGATTTATGATATAAAGTGCGATAGAGCAAATAGTCTATGTGGGATAAGACTTGATTGTTATTTTCGTTGTTTTGTGGTATGTGAATTGAATATGTAGCTCAAAGCTTTAAGGTATGGAGCAGTTCCAATAGCAATTGACTCTGATTCTCAGACAAACAGGTAGAAGTCCTTAAGAATATATGTGACTTATATGTATTTGTTTCCATACTTGTGTAACACTCACATCATTCATTTTTTATAGGAACTTCATAAACCATGACCAAGAGGCAACTAAGTACTCAAAGTTAATCAACAATACCTTTGGAAACATGCCACTTGGCCTTGCCGTTGATGAAATTGTACGTAGTTTCTGGTGCTTTTTCTTATTTATGTCTTACTCTATGATTTAGAGAACTCACTCATGTTGTGATGACAAACTCCCTCTCTTCCAAAATAAGTGTCGCTTTAGCAAATAAAACTTGTTTTAAAATAAGCGTCGTTTTGCTTCTTTAACGCACCATTAAATTATGACTCATTAATTGATTAGTTATTGACATTGATATGGGTGTAGAGGAGTAACCCATCCAAATGGAAGCGAAGAATAATGGAAGCAATGGCACATGATTTATCATGGGATGGTGAATGCTACGAAGTTCATGTGGCAGCTTACTCAGCTACAAAGAATATGTGAAGTGGGTGTGATGTTCTTGTATGTATTTATGTATATATGTAAACAATTTTTATTTACTATTTTGAGATATATGCCTGATTAGTTATTGTATAATTTGTAAGTCATTAGCTAGCTTTTCAAACTTCGTATGCTGTAAAATCTGAAGTAATCTTACTCAAGAGAAGGAAGCCGGAAAAAGCATCCGCAACTTTGTTAGCCTCACGATGGATGTATTGAAACTTTTAACACAATAGTCAAGTAAGCAAACTCGAAATATGAGAAACTATATGAGAACAAGGGTGTCCTCCACCACGCCTCTTCACTATAAGCTCAACTGCTTTATGCAAAATCTGATTCAACAATCACCTTAAAAACATAATCTAGAGCTAGCATTACACCTGTATGAATTGGCTAAAGCTCTTCCAAAACAATGGAGGAAGCGCCAAGATTAGAAGAAAACCAAAAATTTTAAACTCCCATCTGAGTTGACAACAATTTCATCACAAGTCGCACAACCCACCATAGTCGGTAACTGCACCATCACCATAAATTTTGACCCATCCATCGCGAGGTTCCTCCCACACACTACGATAAGTTATCAGAGAATCAAAGCTAATGTGTTAGAACAAGCTTTAGGACTTCAAAGTATAATGAATACCTTGCAATTGAGAACGAGAACGAGAAACCACTTCTTGCATTGAAATATAAACATTGCTAAACAATTTTTCATTTCTTATGTATCACTCTTATCATTCTTCACATAGTAACCTCTTATATTATTAAGAAGCCAAATTTGGTCATCACCAAGAATAACATTCCCAACTGTAGACATCAAAATGTTGGACCCCAGCTGACATCCTCGAAGAATGTACAATAAAGACTCACCATTCCAACCACACGATGGATATCACAATTCAACTCTCATGCCCTTACGAGCTCGTTGATCATTGGTAAAATTACATCCTCGAGCTAAGTTCCATAGAAAACATAACAATCTCTTCGGCACTGACCACTTTTGTATAATAATTCCTACGCCATCTTCTCCTATTTTGTTTTTTGATTTAAATAGATAATGTTAATAAAGAGAAATAAATTGATAATGTTAATAAAGAGAAAAATAATTACAAGTAGAGTGATGCATATCAGAAAACACTTGGCCATTTTTTAGTAGTGGTAAATTATGTTTGAATGGTGTGAGGATTGTCGAAGAAGGTGATGTATTTATAGGAGGTATTGCGCAAAGTACTGATTAATGCTGATGTTGCTCTACAAATGTTACCGTTTTGGTACTATTTGGATTACTATTCATAGCCGTTGGTCAATTGGTCAACGACTTTAGTGGTCTTTGTCAGTGATATTCAACTTTTGCTGCATTTGTTTCTCCTACCTGCTGACAACTGAGGGAACATGTAATGACAAAACTTACTCCCTTCGTCTTACAATTATTGTCTTTTAACATTTTTTATTTTTCTCAAAATAATTGTCACTTTACAATACCAATGCATAAGTTGTTATTTTTTTCTACTACTATACCCTTATTTATTGAATTTTATCCAACTTAACTATTCCACTAACTACAACTAATGAGAATATTTTAGTAAATGCTACTAATTTTACTATTAAAATCAACACAATTAATCATTTCTTTAATAATCGTGCACAAACCTTAAACGACTAATATTGTGAGACATATGAAGTACCATTTATGAGATAAATTTGCATGGTTGGAATATGAGAGTAGTCCCAAAAAGTTTAGGTGGAAAATTTGTTGATGTTTTTGTTCTACCTATTGTGTTTGCGTCGTGTGCACGTCATGTAGTACGTGGATTGTTGTTGGGCGAAATGAACATAATATGTTAATTAGTGGTCATGTGTAATGTATGTCGTAGATGAGACATGCGTTATACAAACATTGAGGTTCCACTGTCCTTTGTCGATACACGCATTGCCAAGCATTGAGGTACGATGTTTGTTGTTGTGACATACATTGCCCGAAGATCAATTTACTTGTGCGTCCGCGCATGGTTGAAACACTAGTTCATATACATTTGAAAACCTCAATTGTTTCTCCTTCTAGCTACTCCACTGAGTATATCATAAGCAAATCAAGACGAAAAATTCCCTCATCATTTGCTTTACGCCAAAAAAGAATATCATCCCCGTTAGCATTGGTCGAAGATACCAACTCTTTCAAGGATATTGCAAGACACAATGGTATCCAAATCATGCAGGTTCCAATAATTATTCACATCTAACTAATATACTTGCCAAGCCGGCTTGGCAAGCTCATTAGCAAGTATATTAGTTAGAGTTAACTGTTTCAATGAATTTTTCAGTGTCTGGTATTGTAGAGTCCAACCAAAAACTAATTTGTAAAATTGTAAACCATTTCCAATTCTCCAATCATGATTCTCAACCAACTTTCATCATACTAGTTGTATAAATATTACGAGTTAATCTAAGACTCAACTTTCTTACAACCTTTAGCTTGCAAATGTTGTCCCAACAAGCACAAAACTCCTCCGAGCTGGCCCCATAAATGTATTTGTCTTATGTATGTAAGAGAAGACAAAATACAAGTCTTTTTTAATTTGGATGGATAGATCCTAAAAAAGATAGATATTTTAGTAGTATTTAAAAACTAAAATGATTACGTAAACTAACTAACAAATTGGAGCGGTGCGAACCGAGCTATGACGAACGATTGCGTAACTATAGAAAGCAAACAAACTTGAATTAAAGACAACACTTACTTCATTCAACCAATACCATCATTACTTAAAATTCTCAATTCTAAATTCAAAATTCCTGCGAAAATGGTACCCAAATCTGGTCAACCTCCCAATCCTTCTTGGTTTACCCCCAAAAGGTGCTTCTTAACTTTTTTCATTTCAATGTCTTTCTATCTTTAGAATTTCTCATAATAATAATATATCGTGGTGATTTCAGGCTTCTTATAATATTTTGTGTCATAAACTTGATCAATTATGTGGATCGAGGAGCTATAGCTAGCAATGGTGTAAATGGAACTCTTGCTACTTGCACTGAATCTGGTGTTTGTACTGCTGCTACTGGAATTCAGTATGTTCCACAATTCGTTGACTTTTTTTTTTAATTATCTCAATTTTGTTCTTAATCGATGTAATAGTCGTTCGTGAAAACAACGACTTAAAATTGTAATTATTCGACATTTCAGGGGGGATTTTAACTTGAGTAATTTTCAAGATGGAGTTCTTTCATCTGCTTTTATGGTTGGACTTTTAATTGCTTCTCCAATTTTTGCTTCCCTAGCCAAAAGGTGAAGGATCATTAATTTCTTCAATGTTGCATTTTATATTTATGCATTAACCTTGTAATGTATAATTTAATGTTAGCTCTGAGGGCTCCATAGTCAAGTTGCATTGAACCAAAGTTATCATCTGCTCGCAGCTGCAGAGACTAATCACATTGAAGTAATGAGATTCATTTAAGGGGTTGATCTCTCCTAACAAATTTTTTTCCATACACACCAGTCAGGGATCCAACCCTAGACCAAATGGTTAAGGGACCTAAGTCTTCGTTTTAATGACTCAATATGATGTGTGAATTCTTGAGTCTCTTGATCCAACTCTTGAGTAGAACAAATTGAATATTCCACTTCCGACAAGATTGTAAGACTACCTCTTACTTGTGTGTTTGTGGAGGAGAGGAGTTGTTTGGTTCCTGTAGGACTATGATATTATGTTTGGATGGAACTGTATCCAATATGTTGTTGAGGAACTGAACTGTTCATTCCAAAAGGTTCAACAGTTTATATCTCCAGCAATAGGAAAAGAAAGAAAGGAAAATTGTGTTTTCTAGATTTTGATTTCAAATTCACCAAAGTTCTTGTTGCTGAAGAGTCTAAGGCCTATATTTGAGTTACTTGTCTGATCATTCCCGTTCTTTTAAAATTCACATCAGTGAATAACAAGCCTGTCATGGATTAAACAGTTCAACTCCTCCTGGACCATGCACAGTACTGTGTAGTTTTTTTGTTCCCCCAAGTTCTTACTCTCAGTTTGGTTAATGTAATCACAAAGGTGTAAGAATTCTACAGATGAGTAGCTATTTCTGCTCATACACAGTTTATTATATTTATAGTTCTAAATGAATTGACTATTTATTCTCATGTGGTTTATCTAATCTTTATCTTTAAGGAAATAGAAAGAAAGTCACTTTTGTTTCTCCTTGTTTCTGTAATGATTTTACGTAACCTTCCTATCATCTATTATGAGTTTCTTTGATCAACTGTGAGCCAATATTTTTCATTTTGAAAATCTAGACATTGAAGGGAAATGAATGATGTCATCTTTCCGCATGTTAAGTGTCATGATTGCATATCATTTTATTACAAAGTGATACTATAGAGTATAGAATCACATGAATTGGACACTGACTATTTCAACCTATATTCTAAGACAAAGCTTATGTAGCTTAACATGAGATAAAATATTTGCAAACTCCATGTTTTCCCTATAATTGAATGGTGATCTAATACATTATTATGTTTTCAGTCACAATCCATTCCGGCTTATTGGTGTTGGATTGTCTGTTTGGACATTTGCAGTAGCTGGATGTGGCAGTTCTTTTGATTTTTGGTCTATTGCAATATGCCGAATGTAAGGGAATATTTTAGTGCTTTCAACTTTTCAAGACCTTCACCATTTTCTTATTTTATATTTGAGTCAAGACTGACAGCATTTTGTTTCACAGGCTAGTCGGTGTAGGTGAGGCTTCCTTCATAAGTCTTGCAGCACCATTCATAGATGACAACGCCCCTGTTGCACAGGTGTGACTTATTTCTTCAGTCCCCTCCAGAATTCGTTTAAAATGTTTCTCTACAATTTAAAATTCAGAGTTTCAGCTTTATAGTGTTTTTATTGATGGCAGAAAACAGCATGGCTTGCTACATTTTACATGTGTATACCAGCTGGAACTGCTCTGGGCTATGTTTATGGTGGATTGGTAAGATTACTCGCACAATCTAGCTTTGTTAAGATGGTTTTTATCGTTTACTTTGGTTGGTGGTGTGAGCTAATTGTTTTCTTTCTGTCATGACTCATGGCAGTTTTTACTATACCTGTTAATTGTGTTGTCTCATTTCCTCGGTGTGTGTGTGTGTATCTACATATATATGGATATAGATGTGCATATGACCTTGTCATAGCATCCCGCTCATTTACTGAAAACAATGAGATATTTGGGTCGCCACATTAGCATCCCACCCATTTGCTCTGGATAACCTGATGTGAAAGGAAATGACATTCCAAGGGAAAGTGGCATAACAATTTTCTGGCCTAAGCAATGTTCTATTAATCCAACTTGTGAAGATCCAAACCCCCTTCTTTCTTAAAACTACACCACTGATCATATTTCATATCTGTAGTACCTGACAAAAAATCCCTCATAATTTTTTTAGTATCTGACACTCCCAACTGTGATATAAAAGATAGATGGGTATCCTGAATGAGGATAATCTGCCCCCTAGTGAAAAATAAGCCCCTTTCCAACTCTATAGGAGCTTTGAGATTTTCTTCATACTGGAACGTCCTCGTTTCCTAGATCTGACAATCTGCTATTGATGTAAAGAGGGGATCATTTTGACAATCTAGATTAACACCCACCATACTGCTTATAAACATTAGTCTTTGACCAAGAGTTATGTCCATAAAGCTGAGAGAGATCAGAAATCTCATCTTCCTTTTTCTAAAAGTGAAATTCTTCCCTTAGCAAACTGTGAATGAGAGACAACAACCTCTTTCAAGCCCACTTTAACTCCTTCGGTGGACCCAAATGCAACTGCTCTAGAAATTGAATGGTCAAGTACTTCCTATAATATAAGTGAATGAAAAAGAAAGGACATAGCTTGAATTGAACCATTGCAAAAAATATAATGGAATTCTGCAGAACTATTGAGTACATTATCCATGCTTTTAATTTAGGGTCATGCTAACATCTGTCTTAAGGGCACATGTTAAGAATTCTACAAATAGCAAATATTTATTGAGAAAAATTAATTTTCAACTTTTTGAGAAATAAATTGGCACAATTTCCAATACATAATTTCTACTTTTTGTATTTGTAGAATCCTTAACATGTGCCCTTAGGGAACATGTTAGCATTTCCCTATGCAAAACTGTTTTCAGAAGAAACTATTGTATTACCCTTATATAAGCTACTGGAAAATTGCAAGCTCAATGACCATGCTCAGCTCGTTTATTATTATATAAGAATTTTGAACATTGTTTAGTTAGATAACGAGTCTGCTTCAAATTTTCAAATAATGTTGTATAGGTTGGAAGCCAATTTAACTGGCGCGTTGCATTTTGGGGTGAGGCGATTTTCATGCTTCCTTTTCCCATATTGGGTTTTTTAATAAAGCCTTTGCAGTTGAAAGGTAACCATTTTATTCTTTTGAGAAGTTTTTAATTGCCCTTAATTCTTCTAATCCTTCTTTAGTAACTCATTATCTGATTTCTGATAATAGGTTTTGGTCCCATGGAATCCAAACAGACTCGAACATCTAATGAAAGAAATGTTTCAGAACATGGAGGTATCTCTACATCTTTTGTATACTACTACGGCAATTTATGCTCTATATTTTTTTAGATATCTTTCTGAAATTTATGGGAGACATAAATGTAGGGCAGATTTGGTTTCTGTTTTTATTTTAAATTTTAAATACAAAAATGCTACCAAGATTTCACTGTTTCATATTTTTTATGTTTTGTATGAGATACAGTGATTTTCTTTTCAATACCCCTGTTCATATACTATTTGAATATAAAAAACAATGTGAAAAATAGGGGGTATTTTTGCAATTAAAAATTAAAACAGAGAATGGAAATGTAAACCAAACAAGCTTGTGGGAAAATTCAAAGGCTAGACAAAATTCGCTAGATAAATTTTAATTTTGAAATACAGCAGTAATACTAACCAAGAGAAGAAGAGGATAGAGTGTGTTGTCTTCATAGAAAAATAAGTGAACATTTTACCTTTTTTGCTGGTGGGTATCCATATGTATCTGTTATTAGTTGAAGATTTTTTTTTGTTGATGTAGCCTTAAATCATGTTTTGCAGTATGTCTGGTTTACATTCAAAAGCTGCAATTGCAGTGAATGCCAGAAAATGTATTGCCTTTATAGTAATTATATCTCTCATAGTTTTTAAAGGTTATTTTTCATCCTCAAGGAAGAAGCCATATTGTTTGGAAATCATAAAAAAATTAGAATAATTGTATGTACTTTAAGTGTTGTATGTATCAATATTTGAAAACTTTTTGTTGCTTCCCGGTTCCCATCTTACCTTTGTTTCCTTTTGTATGGTCTGTTTTTTTCTTGTGGTACTAAATGATTTTTATGCTGGTTTCCCTTGTATATAGATGATGGCATCCTTGCAGAAGATCAAGCCTTTATCAGAGGATCCAAGTGAGTTGCTCTGTTGCCTTTGATTTTCTGATTTTATTTGTGTTTCCCTGCTTCTGTTTCTAAGCAGAGGAAAACCCTAACACCAAAGCAAATTTTTAAACATGCACAAAAAATGGGAAAACAAAAATGAAGTTAGGGGCAGAATTCTACCATGTTAGATAGAAGTCTTTGTGACTTGAAGCAACCAGTGACCTTGTCATTGGCACTATTGCAGATTGATAATCTTATCAGGACTCTAATCAGACTGAAAATGATAGTATGCATGTAGATAGTCAGTCAGAGACAAACACACATACGCATGCGCATGCACATGCATATGCATACTCACATAGTCACATAGCTTACTGGAAATTGGATTATCTCACTTGATGTCATGTTTCATTTTGCTATTAGATCGATGCATTGATCTTAATATAACTGAAAAGAGAAGAAAGTTGCCATAGCATATTAATCACTAATGCCCACACTTTCACCAATTCCTACTTTCAAAGAACTTTTCTTGTAACCTATTTTAATGTTTTTGCATATTATGATTAAAAATCAGTTTTACGCTCTCGTGATGGGTGCCCCCTCTAAAGTTCGAGTAAATTTTAGGACCTCCTTAGCAATCTTGTTTTTTTCTTGTGTTCCAAGAGATTAATCAAAACATTATTTATTCGACAAGTTTGAGTAAGTTTGCGATCTTGTCAGGTTAACATCCAAATTGGGGAATCAGTTCACCAGATTCTTGAACGATATGCAGGAGCTTTTGCATGAGCGTGTGTATGTTATAAATGTTCTAGGTATTGTTCCTTTTCCTTACCTGCTGATAACTACTTTTCTCTCGTTTATCTCTGGAACTTAAGGTTTATCATATAAAAAATGGGAACATTATTTAGTGTGATTGTTTTATCGACCATAATTCCCGATAAATTGAATAAATTTTTATTTTGAGGATTCTAAACTATGTTATTTCTCTCCTTACTTGAGAATTGAATTATTGCCAGGGTATATAGCGTACAATTTTGTCATTGGAGCTTACTCCTACTGGGGGCCAAAGGCAGGATATAGTATTTACCATATGGTATTTTCATATTTTCCTTCATTAATTTTATCGTATTAAGTATTGTGAGAAACTAATCAAGAAGGCCTTAATCTTAATGCTCTTTTTTTATTTGAAAGTTTGGTTTTTGAGTCCAATGTAGTTGATTTATTTATCTAGTCGACCGCAATTAGTGGAATCAGACTTCGTTGTTGTTGCTTAATGTTGTTTGTGTGTTATTGTTACCTTTTTACTTTGGTACAATTCCAGCATTGCTGGTAGGAATGCACTTCCTTGACAATTTTTTTTTGACAGAGTAATGCTGACTTGTTGTTTGGAGGTATTACAATTGTTTGTGGGATTTTTGGGACTTTAGCTGGAGGTTTGATTCTTGATAAGATGTCTTCAACAATCTCAAATGCTTTCAAGGTAAACATGGTTATGCCATTTACATGCACTATAAATAAGTCAAATGACTGATGAATCCCGTTGTTTTTTGTCCGTTATTTGATTGAAAACCTAGGCTCGCAAAGGTTGTGTATTGCTTGGATTTAAAATATCTCTTGACCTAGATACAGGAAAATGATTTACACCAGTAATACTATGCATGATTTCCTGAATTTAATGTCATTGGACACAAGGCTTTGTCAGCCACTTTGTACAAACATAAAACAGAGATAAAACATGTTGTGTACGTGTGTATTTCTTTGATTAAACAGAGATTGCCAGTGAATTTGTATCCTTATCCATATTTATTATATTTATGAGAAGTTCCAATGAGTTTGACCTTATTTTTTTAATCGTTCATGGTAATTTTATGCTACACTGTTTAGTTCATTTCTTCTTTGGCTTCCCTTGTTACAATTGCAGATTCTTTCTGGAGCAACATTTCTAGGGGCAATCTTTTGCTTGGTTGCTTTCCTTTTCAAGGGCTTGTCTGGTTTCATCATCCTCTTCTCTGTGGGTGAACTGCTGATATTCGCCACCCAGGTAATTTTATGAATCAACTGCTGGATTAAATTTGTTTATCTCTTAAAAGTGTTCACCTGCTTTTTTATTTGTATGAAAGTTGCATTTTATTGGTTTTGTATTGGATTTTATTTTGAGATTGGTTCATCCTTTTCACTTCTTGGGCGAGTTTACCGACCATTCTGTCTGTGTATCTATTTTGTAGTTATTGCCTTAAAGTGTTCATTGCCTTAATTTGGATTTAGTCAATGCTCTCAGGCAACAATCTAATCATTGGATACTTCTGTTGCCTGCTTTAAGGGTGACCCTGTATATAATTTCTTTTGAGGGGTTGCAGACCATAGATCTATAGCACAATTATATCTTGGATTTAGACATCTTGCTTTGGACTGCTTGATTAACTACACACCAGACTATGAAAACCAGAGTCTAATTTTTAGTGATGTGATGCCTGAGGGTGTTTTTAGTTTTTAGAAATGTTTTTTCTTTCATCAATAATTACAAATTTGTTACTTTGCTTTCACTTAATTTTTTTATTTTTTTTGGAAACGATGATAAATATAACATTCATTTCTTGTATAATTACACCTTGTTATGTCTAGAGTAAATGTTAGTGCTTTGAAAATTTTACCATATAATGATGATGGTGAGATATGCGTTAAGAATATTGTTTACAAAGAATTTTTTCAAAAAATATGATTTGATTTTAGCAATCTTATTGTTTAATTTATTGAATTTTGTGGTAGTTTCTTTAAATATTAGTTGGATATCATAGCACGGTGTAAGGGAAATACAATGGACTTTCACCTTTTATTTTGTACTTTCATAATTTAAGTCATGGTTTGGTTGCTCATTTAATAGTACTTATATATTTATTGCATCGATCACACTGATGAAATATCAGAGTGTGTGCATTGTTATATTAGGCTGGTCTGTTGCTTGATTTTTTTTTGGTTGTACTGATGGAAATCCGCGCATTTCGCATGGACCAAAAATACTAGTACAATTATTTGAAAACAGGAAATAAAGAGAAGGTTACATTTTTTTGTGAGTTTATTAATGAAAATATTACATTTGTGTAAGTACTAACCAAATGCATCCTCATTTGATTGGATATGCCACTTCCAGATTTCCTTTAATGGCATGATGATAGTTCGATAGAGATCTCAATCATCTGTTCATCAATTGATATTATCTTTCTGGATTGAATTCTGATATAATCTCTTTATTAATATGTGGTTGATGACATAGTACTATTTTTGCAGGCTCCAGTAAATTATGTTTCTCTCCGTTGTGTAAAACCAAGTTTGAGGCCGCTGTCTATGGCAATTTCGACGGTTTCAATCCATATCTTTGGTGATGTCCCTTCCGCACCACTCGTTGGGGTCCTTCAGGTTGCACCTAATTTCCTGATATTTTTGTTGTCATACATGAATTTTGTAAGATGATTCACTTATATTACTCTAGTGAAGTTCATCTTACCTACTCTGGAGTCTGGCCTTCTTAGGATGGTCTGTAATCAGACCCGAGTTTTGCCTTTTCTATTGACGTTTGTATGTTCAATCCAATGTAAGTTGTAGGATACATGATACACATGGTTTAATTTCTCATAGTATTGTTGTTTTAGCCGTGTCATTGTCTACTTAACTTTCCTATTGATGTGAAGGAGTTCAAGTCTTAGTTTGCTAAACTAGAAGATAACTAGTAATGTGCCCTTAAAAGATATATTGAAAGATGTTTAAAAAATTAGTGGCAAGAACAAAACAGATTTCTGTTTTGCATATTGATGTGGCCATCATGAAGATTTGCTGGCCTAACTATTCTTGACAATACTCAGCCTTTTGCCTTTTTTTGTTTTAATTTTATGCATTATCTCAACTCTAAGCACCTCAGTTTTCCTGCACAGGATCATATTAATGACTGGAGGAAAACATCTATTTGTCTAACATCAATTTTCTTTCTTGCTGCTGGAGTATGGTTCATAGGTAAGCGTCACACAGCTTTACACGTAATTTACTAGTTATTCATTTCTTTCTTTATATCACGAGGGGAGCTGTAAGTTATTAATGACGGAAATGCCAACCCTGGCTACTCATCGGTGATCTCATTATGTAATTAACCTGAAGTTTGAACTTTTTCCCAAACCTAATGTGTTCTAGTAGAGATCAAAAGGGATGTGCAGGTATTTGTTCAATAAGAACCTTAATGACAGTACCCCTAACTGGATATACAAAGAAAGTTTTACTATTGAAAGTTGATATATACGTACCTGGATTATTTATAGTTACTTAATCATATAAATTCTACAGGAACCTTTTTGAAAAGTGATGATCTCTTTAACAAACATGATGAAGAAGACGAATCCACCGCAACTCTAAGAGGGGTAAGGAAGCCATTGCTTGAAGGAAGCATTGATGCTTCCAGTCAAGCCTAATTTCTCACGCACTTTTATTGCTTATGTTATGCTTACAATTTGCAAATGAAAGTATCCTGGTTTATCTTTCAAGCGGTAAAAATCAGTAGCATATTTTCTCTAATAATCAGTCATATAGAAAATGGTGGGTGCTACTTTTGATATTTGTTGGTAAAAAGGATATAGCATAAACTTTATGTCTGGAGGAGCCTGCAGAAATATTTTCCAGGTCTTGTAACCACTCATCACGATCAAATTATCGTTCCACTTATCATGATATTGGATAAACTCTCATCATGATCAAATTGTTGTTTCTATGTAAGTATTGTAATTCTCAGGTCTTGTCATGAGAAAGAAACGAGTAGTGGATATTTGTTATTCCATTTCATGTAATTATTGTAATTAAGTACTGACTTCAAAGGAAAAGAAAAACTAGCAGCAGATATTTTCTGCTGTAAATGTGTACTTGCTCAAAGTTTCTTTCGTTCTATAGAATTCTATAAGCTTTCAGGAACAATCAAAATGCTCTTTATTTTTTCGTCCTAAGGTTAGAAAATGCACGAATATGTCACCCGTCATGACAGGAGCAAACATGGAATACATAGAAGAGCATGTCATTACACATTGGAATTCTTTTCAATAAAAACACACGAATATGCTTTTTTTAATTCAGAAAAAGGGAGAGGAATGAACTTAGAAATATGAATGAAGTAAAATTATGTTTGTGACTTTGTCCGTTTTCTTTTTGTAACAACGTTTATTTGTATTGAAATAGCTTATGAAGAACTCACCAACAAAAAGAAGCTTATGAAGAAACTAGCAACCAATAAAAAAACATGTTATATACTTTAGTGTACACTCTCTCCGATCACTACTATAAGCAAAACTCCACTTCTTAGATACATCGAATAGTTACTGTATCTATTCTATAATAAAGACTAGATACATTAATTTTATTAAATATATTTAAAAAGTGAAGTTTTGCTTATAATAGTGACCGAATAGAATACACATTTTCATAGGTGATTAGAAATTTAAAAATTAAGTTCACAGCTTACGATTTCTTTACTAGGAAATCTCATTTTGTGGTGATTGTTCTTTTTACTTCAATTGTGATGATCTCTTTTAGATCTTGCTCAAGGAATGTTATAGCGTAAATCATTGATCAAAATCAACTATTGATTGTCACATTTAAGAATTTTTTTTTAAAGTTGTGCCAAAATAATGCATCAATCAACAAAAAATTTGCTTCCTCTAAAAAAAAACAATAAACTTGCTGATTATTTGGAGTTTAACTCCTCGAGAAGATTATTTTTCTTTTCATTTTGACTCAAGAATATTTTTCTTTAAAAAGCAAAATCACAACTGAAATTATTTTCCCTCTCACACACTCCTCGTTCGTCAGAAAATACTCTTGTTCGTATTTTATAATTCAATAGTGTGGTTTTTAGTTTCAGATATTAGAATATGGATGGATCGTAACCAAAAAAAAAATTAGAATATGGATTTTGACCAACAAAACCATGTTTTAAGCTAATTTCCGTATTTTACACATCCGGATTTTAGAATTCATACGAACTACTAAACCAGAAAACATGAAAAATGCAGAAATTGACTGAATCAACCAATTAACCCTGGAATTGATATTTTAGTGGGTACAATGACTTAGGACACACCCTAGCCTGGTGGTCCTTTATGATGATAATGGATACGACACGAGGAGGTTAATAGGGCTTCCTATTGCCGAACCTAATTAATTTTTCTGTTTTAAATTTTCGCATCCTAGATGTTGTTTTACCCACATACATGTGCACAATAATAATTTAAAATTTAGAGCTAGAGACTACAAGAAAAGTCTTGGATTTGAATTTTCTGCAAACATACAAAATGTCGGATCAAATAGTTGGTTGAATCCAGATAAGACAACTTATATTAAAAGAGACTATAAGAAAATATTCATGAATAACTTATGCTTAGATGGTAAATATTTACATTAGAGTTAAATCAAATCATCTATCATGATATTGAAGTCTCACTTAATGCCACAAGATGATTTGATGGGAAGCTCTAAGTGCCACCCGATTTGCAACTCCAGTTTCGCCCGCGAAAACAACAAAACTTGTGGCTTGATGGCTTACATAGCAAAGTAATCCCAATTTTATATATTAAACTTTTTGGCTGTGTGTATTGACTTTAAACAATGTGGGACTTCTTCAGCCTCTACCACATTTTACAACTCCAACCCTTTTGTCTTTCTCTTTAAGAATGGATCACACCATTGCCTCACACTGTTATGCTTATCTTATATTTATTTCATTTCACTCAAAGTTTTGCTTGGTTTTCTTGATTTTTTATAATTCCAAATCTACCTGTTATTCCTTGGAACTTTACTGACAACATTGCATTCACATTAATCTATTAACATTTTTCTATTTGCATTCCCTAAAAAAAACATTTTTCTATTTGTTAAAATTCAAATTAATCCTACTATAATATGTAGGTTCCGCGTAAATTTGCTATAATAGTGTGTTAGGTAGTGTGATGTTAACATTATTCATTTTTGTTAATTATCACTTGTATTCTCATTGAATTGGATCAAATCATTCAAATATAGTGTGTTACCATTGAAAGAGGTTTTCCATCACCTTAGCCAAAGAATCCAGTTCACAATTGAAAGGAGATGAAGGGGCTCCTCCATGATTTTTGGTTCATTTGTAGTTTTGTACCATCTTCCTCATTTTCTCTTATTCAATCAATACCATGTTTCCTAACAAAAGCCTCAAATGAAGTTGAAATAATCTGTTATTCACTGTAGCACTTAAAGAGATTAGTCTTCATGTGCTACTTTTCCCCTTTACTTTAAAAAAGAATGCTTCAGAGCTTCCATAAACAAGTTGAACCTATCATACATCCATTGATCATCTTCTAGGATACAATATCTTCTAGGATACATCTGCCATTGATCATCTTCCATTGATCATTGTCGCAATGCTTCCCATTCAAGGTGAATTTTGCTGAGAACCGATTCCGATCAGAAAGAGCATCCTTAATGGTGAGCATGTTGTGATCAACGTAACATCAACCTCATCCTTCTGGACGTTGCTGGAGAACAGATTCAACTGTAAAATGAGAGAGTCCTCTGTCTCTCTGACATTGCAGACACGGAATGACAATTACCAAGAACTTCAAAAAGTGTAGTAATCACTTCCCATAAACACAATTAACAAGGAAATGAGGCCATTAATTACTTGTAGTGTAAATATAAATAATGTGTATCTGAGTACATTAATCAGGTAACTTTCAATGTTCTCTGTCACCCAAAAAAAAAAAAAAAGACCAAAGATTTAACTGTTAAAACTATTGGAAATACATTTAGTTAAGATAACTTGTTTGTTAGTAATCAGTAAGTCCTAGCTACTCTTGCAAATGCCCAAAAGAGGATAATTCAATGTAAAACCATTATAAAACCTAGTCTAAGATCTAGTCTGTCACACAATTGATCCGAGGTAAAACCATATATTCGTATCCAAATCAGGATAATTCGGTCTACGCAAAATCAGCATGAAAGGTATGTTTTTCTTTACCTTGGGCCTTTGACCACCTTTATTCCCAAAAGAGGCAGCCAAAGTAATCGACTAAAACAGTGATAAATGAAATAGGGAACTACTTGAGACAAGAAAAACAAAATACACTGAAGAAGAAAATATCATTCATTGCAATTCACGTGGTAATAACCATAAAATCAATATTCAAAAACACCTCCAAAGGAAAGATAACATGAAATTAACTATGCACTTTTAAGTTGTAATCCATTATATTACAAAAGAACATGAACTAACCTACAATAACAAGTATTGTCTGTAATCCTATATCGCTTCAAGTTACAGACAGTCTTCCATTTTACAGCGCTCCTGTCCAACTGTTCAATTGGGTTGTTCGATCTCCAATAATATATTGCCTAATGTAAAACTTGTCAAAGTAAAAGAATCGAAACCATTATGGTTATCAAAAAAAAAGAAAAAAAGAAATGGGAAATGAACACTACAAAACAGCCAAAAAAAAAAAGCTCTTACAACTTGTTTGTACATTACATGCTAATGAACAAGACTAAGATCTGTCCAGTTAGAAGGAAGCATCCCCAATCAAACATGTATGCACAATTTGAGAAGACTATTGATCTCTCCACCTAGGACTTGGCATGGTGAAGAAGCTTGAAGGAGATAATGGAAACATAAGGCCGGGAGAAGGTGGTGGTTGAGGGCCAGGCCCTAAAATTCCTGACTGTGCCATGGGTGAGAACGGAAAATTGGGTAGTGGTGATGGAAACTGAAAGCCGGGTGACAATAGTGGATAAGGTGACCGAGGGGACAGTAAATTCATGTAACCAGTTGGAGAAGGCAGGAGAAATTGAGAGGTTGGAGAAGGTAAAAGGGGAGGGCCATTTCCATGTGGTGGAGGAATACTAGGCATTGGATGATTATGGGCATTCATTGGCGGTACAGGACCATTGTTAAACCTTGGAGAAGGGATCGGTGGCACGTTAGGGTTAGGAAGCAAAGCCGGTGGAGGAGGTTGAGGCTGATAATTTCCTTGTACTTGTTGTTGAGGGTATGGATGTGGTTGAGGCTGAGGCGGAAATTGATTACCCCTTGAACCTGGATCCATCATCGAATTCTGAAGATACCGCATGTAAGCAGAGATTGGCGACTCAGTTGTATTGGCCCACAAATCCCCGGGTGTCAAAGGAGTAGGCGATGGTTGTCCATAATGAGCAGGTCTAGGTGCATTATTGTAAGGAAGTGGAGGAGGGGCTGCAGGCATTGGCATTGGTGGTGGCAAACGAGGTCGGTTGATTGGCGATAGTGGGGGAGGTCTAATTTTCTGCAAGCGCATACTCTGCGGTTTTGGCGGAGGCCTGTGTGGAGGCCGAGGTGGAGGTTCCTGAGAAGGTGATCCAGTAAGCTGCTGAACAATATCCCGAAAATCGTTCTTGCTTATGTTGTAAACCTGAGGCTGAGGCTGTTGTCTAGCCGCATTATTGCCGAAATTCGGTTGATGTAAAGGACTTTTCCTTATATTCTTACCCATTTTATTAACACCCAAACTGTCATTAATTCTGTTTTTGGAATTATCCATTTCCAAAAACAACTCTTACTCCAAATCCAATGATAAAAATCACCACTTTTTCTAATTTCACCAAACCAAACCAGTGGCGGAGCCAAGACCCTGGGTCAGGAGCTTCAAATTTTTAAACTTTAATTCTCCATAACTCCTACAACAACCAACACAATAACAAACTTTAAGATTCAACCTAGGTATGCATGAGTATGAAATAAAAATCAACATTCTTTCAACACAAGTTGCAAGTTGGAGACTAAGTTCAAAATGTTGTCATAAAAAATATACTAACTATTAACTATGGGAGTATGAACAAAAGTTCAAAACAATGTCACAAAAACTGTAAAATTAGAAGCTTATTGAATGAGTAAAATTAGAGTAAAACAATGTCACATAAACCATTAAAACAATGTCACATGAGCTGTAAATTCATATAGCACTTCAGTTTTAAAAATAATCCTACTGGTTTACACGGCAATTTTTTTGTTTTTCAACTTCAAATTGAAACAGCCAAAATTATTATACCGAGCCGGCATAAGACACACCGGACAAGGAACAAGAACGAGACAAATACAAAGGTTCCGTATATGCGGAACACCAACCCAAAAGAATGTACGTCTGCATGTGGAACCCCTCCCCGAAAATCAAAACGAGCCAACCCACTCACAGGCGCACCGCAACCAGAACAACAACCGCAAAAAATCAGAAATCAAAAAACAGTAATACAGAAACAGCAGAAGCCACAAACAAGAACAGCAGCAACCGCAAACAGGACCCGCGGCTGCAAACAATATTCAGTTTTACAAAATCATATAACAAAGTAAATTCATATAACACTTGAGTTTTATAAATTCAGATCAAAGTTGGATTCATAATTTCTGGACACTATATTCATATAACACGGCAGTATTCCTACTAGTGCATTGTTCACTACTTTACAAATAAGTCATGCCCATGAGTGTTAGATTATTACTTTAAAACAATTCTCCAATCAATTTAACAACACAAACATATCATTGGTCCAAAACAATTCAATTCACACAAGCTTCTTCAACAACTCCCAAAACTTCAAAATCCAATAAAATCAAGCTAAACAACAACCCATTAAACTTCAAAATATATTCTAACACACTAGCTACCTCAAAAAACCAATAATCTAAGCATCCCTTAAGTCAAACCAGAAATCAATATCCAAAATTCCAGATTTAAATGTCAATTCAACAACAACCCTTTATCACAAATACATACAACAAGCAAATCAATTCCACCAACAGCACCAAAATTAACCCTAAAACCTATATAAGAGGTAGAAAACATACCCTTCTTTATTTCCAAACTTCACACAAAATTGAAATCAGTTTCAGACAATTCAACACGATTATAACTGGATCAGGTCGAAATTGACCCAATTGGTCAAAAATATAGAAATTTGAACGAGTAAATGGAAAGAAAAAGTCCCAAAAAAAAGGGGTTTTGTGTAAAAATTGAAGCTTTGGAGAGAGTAAGACTTAATTAGGAAAAGGGTATGAAAAAAGTCCAAGTGGATCTTTGGTGGAAAGTGTGAAAGAGGGAAATTGAAGAAGTGAAGAAAACCCTAATTTCGGTGCAGAAAGAAAAGAAATGGAAACACTGAATTTGGAAAGGGTCAAGGGAGGGAGGAATGTACGAATGCATGATAAGGGTATTTTGGGGATTGCAATATAGGGTTAATTGATGATGCTGGTGATGATGTCAATGAAGACTTATTTTCTGATTTAAAATTTATAATTGATAAATTTTATAAGAGTGCAATAAAAAATTCTACTTAATACATATCATTTCAAAAAGGAAAAAAAGAATAAAAAATGAATGGAATGTTCTCTCTCTTCTACAGTCGCGTCTCTCTCTCTCTCTCTTCAACCCCTGTTTCGTTCTACCCACCTTTGCTGGTGAGAGGATTTTCTCCACCATTTTCGTCGACGTCCCACTTGATCTGTCTCATTCCAGCCTCCGTCGCCTCACAGTCATTGTTGTGTCATCGTCTCACAGTCATCGTCGGGAACATCTTAGACACAATTCAGCCGCCAGTTACTCAATCTTTTTGTCGGAAATCGAATATCTTTGTTGAAGGTGAGGTTTATCTCAAATTTTGTATTCCATTTTGTGTTGAGACTTTGTATTTAGGGTTTGTGTATTTTGAAGTTTGTTCTCAATAAATGGGTAAACATTTAGGATAACTAAATTAGTTTGGATATTGGTAAACATGGTTATGTGATTATAGGATGTGAAATATGTAAATTCTATTTTGACCACATTTTGATTTTAAATTTTTTTTAAAGCCTTAATCCAAACTTGGTAAATACTGATTTTTTTTTTTTTAATGTTGATAATTATTTCAAAAGGGTTACTTGGAGAACTGATGCTGAAATTTGGTGCCCCCTCCGCCAGGTCTGATGAATCTGAATCTGAACGTCGGGATGCTTCAAGGATGATACAATGAAATGGGGAATAGTAGTCTAGAGACACCTAATTAAGTGATTTTTTTTTTTTATAGAAATATATATGCAATTTATCTTAGATTCTGGAAGATCTGAAGTTAATGGTGAGTGGAGTTTGATGTGTGTTTTATTGAGTGATAAAGTTTGTTTGGCAGTCTTTGAAGCTTGGGTTAGTCTCTTGGTAAATTCATAATTTTCACAATGATTTTGTTAGACTCAATTTAACTTGTTGATTATGATGTTTATTGTTCTAACAGAGGCTTGTTTTGATTTGTTGCTAGCCTAAGAAAAGAATGTTTTAAATTGTTTGAAAGAGATTATCGAAACAACCTATAGCATATACATAAGATGTTTTTAGCTTATTTCAATAAGCCCTCCAAGGTAACTTATTTCATAGGATAATTTAAGATAACCAAATAATTAAAACATATAACCATAATTTTACAAAGGTGTAACCATTTGTGTTTTTTCGCATTCAAAAATACTCATATATAATTTTACCAACCTCACAAAAGAAAATTAATAGAATTAGAGTCCAAGAAACATAAAACGTGGTCACTACTGGTATTTAATTTTGTGATAGGTTGACTTATTGATATAGCTTTCAGACGATAATTACAGATAAACAAGTAATTGAAGCATATAACCACAATTTTACAAAGACATAACCATCTTTTTTTACTATATTATTGAGTGTTAATATTATCATTTGTGACTTTCTTATCACTCATAACATCAAAAGACACATAAAAAGGACACACTCATAGTATTTCTCTTATAAGCTTTAAGAATTTTAAAAAAATTGATATTAACTCGCGAACTAACCAAATTTGTGAAATGTTTACCCACTTTTTTTCAAAGGAGTAACCACAATTCTTTTGATTGTTAAAATTATCATTTGTGACTTTTTATCACATCATAACATTACAAGACACATAAAAGGGCACAATCACGGTATTTCTCTCATAAGTTTTGAGAAATTTCAAACATTTGACATGAACTTGTGACAATCATGGTGTTTCTCTGTCGCAACACTATGTAAATGTGAAAATCTGATATTTAAACGCTACTCTTCTATCCACCAGCCCTTCCAAAATAATGTATTATTTCCGCTACCAATCTCTCTTTGAATGACCAATGAAATCCAGTTTGATTCCACATCAAATTCCCTTCCAATCGAACACAAATCTCTCCACCATAGCAAATTCAGTCTTCCACCTACTATTCCTTCCATTATTCCACCTATTTCACCGATAAGTTGAACAATTTATATAATGGAGACATTAGATACCTTTACAACTATAATACCTAACGGCGTGAGTGTGGTGTTGTTTGGAGTGGCGGCGGCGGTATAGGAGATGTTGGGAGTGGAGGCGACAGTGTGATTGGTTGAAAAATGAAATTGAGAAATGGAAGTGAGAGAGAGAGGGTGTGTAAGGTTTGATCTTATTTTGTTTTTTAAATCAAAAATAATTTAATTTCCACCCAGACAAAGGATGCCACATCACCAGTGGTACAAAAGGGTGTATAAAATAAAGTAATCGATCTATAATTTTCCATTTTATAAAGCGAGAATGTTACTCTTATTTTCTATTTTTTTTTTATATTTAGTTTCTTAACTTCTATCTCAAGGGTCCAAGTTAACTTTTCTCATATTATAAACAATCAAAAACTAAAAGAGAAAGAATATGTTACGTCGGGCCAGCCACTAAAAGGTGCATCCAGCTTACGAAGTTGGACTTTAAATTTATGGGAGACTCAAATTTTTAGTTACATGGTAGATTCAAACCAAACACTTTTTATTTGATAAAAAAAAAAGTAAATAAACTGAATAATATACCATGTTCAACCCATACACATCCACCGGCACACCAAAACAAAACTCAAACTAAACATTAGTTATGACTATTTTTTATCAATCATCTGTTCATCAATTGATATTATCTTTCTGGAATGTATTCTGATGTAATCTCTTTATTTAATGTGGTTGATGATAAAGTACTATTTTTGCAGGCTCCAGTAAATTATGTTTCTCTCCGTTGTGTAAAACCAAGTTTGAGGCCGCTGTCTATGGCAATTTCTACTGTTTCAATCCATATCTTTGGTGATGTCCCTTCCGCACCACTCCAGGTTCATTTCATTTCCTGATATTTTTGTTGTCATACATGTATTTTATTAATTGATTTTCACTTATAGCGCTCTAGTGAAGTTCATCTTACCTACTCTGGAGTCTGGCCTTTTTAGTATGATCTGTAATCAGACACGAGTTTTTCCTTTTCCATTGACGTTTGTATGTTCAATCCGATGTAAGCTGTAGGATACATGTTACACATGGTTTAATTTCTCATGGATTGTTGTTTTAGCCATGTCATTGTCTACTTAACTTTCCCGTTGATGTGAAGGAGTTCAAGTCTTAGTTAGCTAAACTAGAAGATAACTAACTAGTAATGTGCCCTTTAATGATCTAAGAGGGGTAAGGAAGCCATTGCTTGAAGGAAACAGTGATGCTTCCGGTCAAGCCTAATTTCTCACGCACTTTTATTGCTTATGTTATGCTTAAAATTTGAAAATGTAAGTATCATGGATTATCAAGTCTTGTAAGTTGTTACCACTCACCATGATAAAATTGTTGTTCCACTCATCATGATATTGGATAACCACTCATCATGATCAAATTGTTGCTTCCACGTAAGTACTGTAGTCCTCATGTCTGGCCATGAAAAAGGAACTAGTAGTGGATATTTGTTATTTCATTCCATGTAATTATTGTAATTAATTTTTTTTTTTTGAATCAGTAAAATTTTATTAAAAACCTGATCCCTGCACAAGACGAACAGAGACCGATGTTATAGGAAGTACAAACAAAAGGCGCCGTATATAGACGAAACACCTGAAAACAAACACCTACAAATACTCCCTTGCGATCAACGCCTAAAATGACAACACCCACTAAAATAAACATCCCCACCTAAAGCTACTAACCACTGGAAAAAACGACATCCATAACACCCATCGCCACTACTCACCCCAAAAGAACACCCTTGTAAAAGAAACCACAGTCCTCATCGTCAAAACTGAGCCACATCCGAAGAACTCCTACTCTGAAGATCAATATTTTTTATATCAGAACCTAACCGTTGATACTTAATACAAAAACATTGCCTTTTTGTACCATAATAAATTAAAAATATAAACTATGCACTGCAATGTCGCACCTGCTGAATTTAAAGGAAAAAAGGTTCACAATGAGATCTCAAAAGTTTGAGAAAAATACATTCTTCTTCTACAGTATGCATAACAGTCTCCAACTAAAATTTCACAGGCCTATATGCACAAAGGTTTTACATAAGGCATATATATATTCTAATTCACCCAACCTTTTTATACTATTGTTGAATTGAGTGGCTAAAAAGAATTTTAAAAGGTTGAACTCTGAATAAGTTACACAGTAGAACATTAAAAGGGATGCATCTCTTCACCTTTCATTACTCCAATTTCCCAAATTAAACGAAAATTATATAATAAATTAAGGTCAATAAATTTGTAACTTGTGGATGAAAAAATCCAAGAAAAGAAAGAGCCACGTGCAGTAGGATAAATGTAAGAATGCATAGTGGAAAGTTACAAAGCTCAATTGGCAAGTTACATAATAAATATAAGAATGAATATATGTAAATATTTAGTAAATAGATGAAAAAAGGAAAAAAAGAAAGAAAAAAAAAGAGAGAGCCACTTGGTGAATTCTTATAGAAAATAAGTTAGAAAAGAGGCATTTGTGAGGCGACATGTAAGCAAAATGTACCTTAGAATACATATATAACTAGGTATATAACCCGTGCGTTGCACGGGTTTGATTAAATATTGCTTTCAATATTTTTTTTTCGAGATCACAATAGTGCACTCATGCTTGTTGTCAATGTCGCTTATAAGAAAGATTGAAATAAGTTGCAGTTAGCATATGATTAATCTTTGGTAGTTTCGTATTTTTTATCTTTTGATCATATTCTTAGAAATTATGCCACCTGACATCTTTTGATCATGTCTTTGGAAATTATGTCACCTCACATCTTAAATATTAAAAAGACTATTCTTGTGTTGATAAATTAGCTTCATTTGAAGTTTCCTATCAAACCTTCACTTTGAGGAATTCTACACCTTGACACTTTGCGTAGTTCTTTTTTTCTATTCTGGATGACGTTTATGTTCTCCAATATTTATTTTTTATTTTTTATTTGTATTATTATGTTTTGCTATATAACAGTGTTATAGTGAGAATATAACATTATTTTTTTAAGATAAGTTTGTTTTTAGTATTATCCGATCCTATATAAACTTAATGGAATAAAAAAGGGTGGGACTTACATAACTGAACTACTGAAGTTTAATTACATTTATATTAGAGATTACATTAAAAAGGAGTGGAAAGTTTTTATAAGAGTTCCACAAAATTAAAATTCTAACTTAAAATTATATAGTATAAAAGAGAGTGAGAAGTTTCTCTATAGAATGCCACATCATCATGATTCTAACTTAAAAAAAAATCAAGTTTTCAAATTTCGAAAGACATTTCGAGACAAAAACAATGTAAGGATATAATCGGAACAATGGGTATGAAGTTTAAAAAGGCCAAAGGCATTTGATTCAAAGAATATCATATGAGTAAATTTAATTGCATCAATCATCTCCAAATATAAAATCACAATCGATATTGCAATTTTGATCATTTTTTTTCTTAATTTACTTACGAGTCTTACTAACCAGTGCCTTCAGGGCAACCGTTAAGAAAAGTAAAAGTAATAGTTTTGTATTGGAAATTACAACCTTTTGACTTTTAAAAAGCTGAATTCAACACTTTTCACCATTTTTCAACAAATTATTTCTATTTATGTTCTCTTAACCAATGCCTCAAGGGCACTCTTTAGTATTTCCCTTTTCTTTATTGATTGGAGTACCATTTTTTATTCAAACTATGAAGAAGAAAATTTTCACTTAATTTAGTTTCTGCAATTTACTTCATCAGATAATGTACAAATAATCGCAGAGTATGTCAATGCCTTTTGTTTAATTGATGCATAATCTCTTGACTAAGATATTGACACTCTCTCAATCTACGTTTTGTGATTAAACCCTTTTGTTACTTTCATAATTCATTGAAAAATCAGAGTTCATTTAAAGACACTCTTTGAAAACTTGACAGTCATGACGATTTGAGTATACAGAGACTTAAAACAAAATGAAGCATAACTTATTTGATGATGATCACCACCATAGAAGCTAGGTATGTGTTGGGAGGTGGAGCTTATTGGAGTCCATCAGGCAAAGATAAATTTAAGGATAAAAAAAAGAAAGAGTGTTATGGGAATGGAAAAAAAACCAATGTCTTTAATTAGAGATGAAAAACAACTTTAACATGCCACATCAACACAATAAAAGGCTAAGGACAAACCAAGGTTCAGTTACAAAGATAGATAGATAGATAGATGTATATAGAGAAACTTTGTTAATCGGTCATTGATCAATGGTTGACATGTTTAATGTTTATTTTATAAACACCTCACATCATAGTTAAGATAGTATTTTCCAATGACATGTATGGCTCACTAATTCAGCATTTGCATCCTCCTTAG
>Ga0228710_1002845_pt1 | contig 27509 bp, 16 predicted proteins | sample MedpolnodulmetaG_FD_177995 | JGI IMG/M metagenome (GOLD analysis project Ga0228710, IMG submission 177995) | Root nodule microbial communities from Medicago polymorpha collected in Santa Monica, California, United States - pink nodules | ecosystem: Host-associated > Plants > Roots > Nodule... | reverse complement strand
CCTCAACATATTTAACAAACAATGGAAACGGTCTGCATACCTCATCTTTGAATGTCAACCATGCAATTGCAAATGAATCCTCCGTAGGAGAGTTAACCACATCTCTCCAAGCCCTCACTATTTTCTTAACAAGCTCATAATGCTTGTCATCATCCGCTTCCTTCGCATCTTTGTCAACAACTTTTGCTTTCGAAGGCTTGACATTGACTCTACAATCTGTGACGCACCTAAATTTGACATTCTTCTCAATATGAAAATAGCAAAGTATATGGTCCGTTTTAGGGAGAACTTCGGCAACGGCTTTCATCAAAGCGGGGTCCCTATCGGTGACAATCACCTTAGGCATGTTGCGGTTTGAGGTCAAAAGACCAACCAACATCTCAAGTGTCCAAATGAAGTTATTCTCTCTTTCAAAGGAAAGAAAGGCAAACGCAGCCGAATAGGTCATTTTGGTAGAGGTGACACCAACAATCTCAAATAAAGGCATTCGGTAGGTATTGGTTTTGTAGGTGGAGTCCATAACCAAAACGGTGGGAAAAGTGTTAAACATATCAATTGAATCCGGATGAGCAAAGAATAAATCTTCAACAGTGGTTTCCTCGCTATTTGCTCTTGTGAAATAGACATATTGATGCTTCTCCAACTTTGTAATCAAGTATTGCAACTCCGTCTTGTCCTCTCTTTGCCCATTGCGCCATCTAGTTCGCGCATTATACACTTGCTTGATGAGTGTCAAACTTTCTTTGTTTTTTTCCTTCAAATTCGTGAGAATATTCCTAGGCTTTGCCAAGCTCTTTGTCATGTCGATAACTCTTTGCTTCTCCTCCATTTTTAGTCGACCCGCAAGAAGGTGGCCCGCCAAGTCATGGTTGTGAATTCCACATAGCATTGCAATCCACCAATCTTGAGTTTTTTTTTATCAAAGAAGCATTTCAACCTAAACGGACAATTACATTTCCTTGTGCCCGTGCCTTCAAGCTTCAGTTTCTTCCTCATCTTAGGTGGCTTGTATTCACCACTCTTCTCACACTGCATCGTCATGTACGGCGTTATTGTACTAGATTTATCTATAGAAATAGTAAATCTGGCCCTAGCCACTTGTCGATGAACCCAACCAAGTAATTCTTCTCGATCTTTATCTTTCAATTGTTGTAAAAAATGACCGGTGTTTGCTTCAATAACACGAACACCGATAGGTACCGGTCTACGATTTTCTTCAAAGTTACCGGTAGGTACCAGTTTTGCTTGGTTGTTCACAATGTGAGCTTCAACTTGAAAAAGAATTTTCACTTTAACCTTCACATCATTGGTTGGTTTGCCTTCGTCGGAACCTACGCCAGAAGCTTTGCCGGAAGCTTTGTTTTTGCCCGGTTTCGGCTCAACGCCATCCTCCACCACATTTTCAACCATGCCACTCAATGTCTACTCAATAAAAAAAAAACCAAAAAAAATAAATAAATAACTTGTGCCGCAAGCAAAGCAAGTAAAAAAAGTGGCGCAAAATTTCAAAATTTGGGCATCACAGTAGCGTGAGTTAACCCACACGCTAGTGGTAACCTTCTGCGTGAGTTAACTCACGCTCAACCCTATCACCTACTGGAAAAAAAATGACGTAAGTTGCAGAAAAACCAGGAAAAAAGGATGAGTTTTGACGGTACATTACATGTTCTTTGATGCTTGATGAACATAGAAACTTGCTTCCTGACGATTTGCAATGATTTGGAACGAAGATTTTGACCCAAAAATTCGCACTTTTTGGGTTTTTGGAGGTGGAAGAAAAGAAAAAATGGAGCTTTGTGGTTGCCTGCTGGGTTTTGAACGAAAATAGTACCCAGCGTGAGTTAACTCACGTAGCGCATGTTAACTTACGCAGGGGCAATTCAGACATTTACTTTGGGAATGAGCATAACCATTTGGGTAAAGAGCAGAATTCTACAACATTTATGACCCCTTAGCATACAAATGATACATTGCTAATTTGGCAATTGACATATATGGATAGTAACATGTAAACTATTTTATAAACAAGAGCTAAGATTAGGAAAGTCTAAAAGGCTATTCATGAATGGCTCCGTTTGATTTCATCTAATTTTATAATCGATTTCTTTACTTTTGATTGTAAGAATGAAATTTTTCAATAACATCAATAAGCACGATACTGAGATTTTTGATTGTACTCGAAAGATAGACTTTGTGTTCGAACCAACCGTCTCACCGCGATATTCAAATGAAGGAGACTATCTACATCGGTTGGAAGAAACCCCCTAACGATTGGATTAAACTCAATAGTGATGGTACTTGCAAAGGAAGTGGAGAATATTCAGGATGTGGTGGCCTCTTCCGCAACTATGAAGGGAGATGTTTAAAAGGTTACATTCGGAAGATTAGAGTGTGTGATCACTTCATGCTGAAATATGGAGCATGTATCTTGGTTTGGAGATAGCTTAGCGAGAGAGCATTCCACAACTCATTGTTGAAAGTGATTCTAAAATCTTGATTGACATGATTACAGAAAACCGCAAGTTTAATGTACCAGTTTCCATGTTGGTGTAATGCATTCGCAAACTAAACTCTATTCTTTTAAGGTACAAAGTGTATTTTTTCTTCTTCTTAAAATAAAAAGTCATATTTTAACCAGTAAACTAACACCTTATGTACTCCATGTTAAGCTAACCACAAACCTCAAACCAATATACATTTATGTATATAGTATAGACTACTATTAACAAAGAAATTAATAATTTAAACTCAAATCACAGCTAGACAATCAGCAAAGGGAATATCCAACCATCTATCTTCAACCCTCTTTGACGTAACATGTCAAAATGGTCCAATTAATTTAAAGCCAACCAATTAAGACCTTAAACATTTTACATTTGTTAACTTTCATTCAAAAACACCTTTTTTCATTCAACATTTTCTAGAGAAAAAAGAGAGAATAGTTGCTAATTGAGGCAATCTCTTTGTGCACGACCCGTACCAATCAATTAATATCCACCTTTTTGGTAGTTATGGTAGGGACAAAGGGTCTTCTTATCTGTACATAATAATTCACATAGCTTGACAAAAAATAGTAGTTGGGTCCATATTCAATAACCCATTAAATTTATTCACCACCTATGCCGGTGAAATTGGACATGTACTCCTCCCATGACCTTCCAAAGTTTTCAAGTTGCTCAAGGAAGTGTCTCTTTCATTTGACAGAGTTACACTTATGCGGTTGTTCCTCAACTTGTCTTGTATAAGGTGGATTAAAACTCTCGCATACGTAGGGTCCGAGAAAAAGCTTTACTATTTTGATGTATTGTATGCAGTTTTATCTTTTATTTATATAAGAGATTGTTTTCAAGACTTGAATCTGTGACCTATCAGTCACGTGACAACAACTTTACTGTTACACCAAGGTTCTCCTTTCATATTAAGACTTTTGTTTGGCAAAAAAATAACGGGATAATTGTATAGCAAATAATTTATAAACTAGTCGTTGAAATCAATCAAACTAATCATTTCCATAATAAATGTGCACAACTCAGATGTGACTTTTAATTTGAGACGGATGAAATAGTAGTTTTGTATAAAAAGCAAAATGTTTAAACTTTTAAAAAGTTTAATTTCACAGCTTTTCAAGATAGTATTTCCAAATTCTTTAACATTTTTGCTTAAAAATCTGGTCATAAAAAAAAATGCTTAAAAATATTAAATGCCACTTTTTTTCTTTCAATAAGGGAGTATTTTAAACAGGCCCAATTCATTGAATTTTGTAGGTCGTTTGGTGAATGCCTCTGACATGAAAATCTCAAGTTGACTTCAAAATTTTTTGTTTCCAGACAATTTCATCAGGTCAAAGTAAAAATATCTTCTAGCCTTAACAAAATTAATTTCATAGTATTTCTAGATTTTGACTATAAAATTTATTTCTTTGAGGACCATTTATGAAGTCCAGTTATTTGACTTAGTTTATGGTCAAATAACTCCAATATACTGTACGGTCTATAGTTTAAACTTGAAGTCCTGAGCAAGTTAAATCCCTCCTCAGGTATAGGAATTACAAGAACATTAATATAGAACCTTTTTTTTTTCACCTGTGCAACAAGACTCGTGGCACAAAACTTGAAAATTAAGAGCCTTAAAATTTGCAACACAACATAATTTTTTTTGAATAAGCTAAATTAACCCACTTAAATTAGCATCAGAAAGAATTGAACCTGAGACCTCGAGGAGAAGCACACTCCCAGGTCCCAAGTCAATTACCATTAGGCCAACCCAAGTGGGTTAATTGGGAGCGAGCAATTTCTACAACACAACATAAATTGACTTTAATCTACGGACAAAATCTGTCACCAAGTGTCCGTGGTTAAAATTTGTCACTAGGAGAACTTGTGAAAATAAGTTGAAAAAAACTTACTGACATGTCACAAGTTGTTTCCATAAAGTCTCCCAAACATACACGGAGATTTTTATGCTAGTAGATAAACTCAAATATGTCAATCCTAGAGTTTATGAAAATAGGCTGAAAACAACTTTTTGACATGCCATAAGTTGTTTCCAAAAGCTCTACACAGTCTTACAAGTGTTTTTGTCAGTATATTAACTCAAATAAAGAAATAAATCCAAGTAGGCCTTGAGGCATATAATTATCTACATTTATTTTACACTTTTTTGCATGCCTTTGTACACAAACATTGCAAAGAAAAAAGCAATAGATAATCACATTACTTCTATTTTGATTCAGATTAAAATAATCTAAAGAATACATTGCAAAAAAGGAAGTATAACTCTGATACTCTTCCAATCATTACATACATATAATGCACACTAAGTGAAACAAGAAGGTTTTTGACCAAAATACAAGCCATTGTTAGATAAAAATGGATTATTCTTACTTATCTGCTATTATCATCTCCTAATAGGATTTTGCAACAACTTTTGAGAACCTTCAAAGAAATCCAAAAGATAATTTTCTAAATCATCAGCAGTGTATCTAATATGTTTATCACTCACATGACTATTATTCCTTCCAACAAATGTCCTATAAGCTTGAATCACTTTAACCGATATAGAAATTCGCAAATCTTCGCGAAGCTGAACATCTGGAATCGACCAAGCCGTTTGAATCCTGTAAATATCCTCGAAGCCGAGGTAGAAGCTTCGTAACTTCTCTTTTAGAAGAGTTTTTGAGACAGAATTTGAACCGGGAGCGTGAATTCCTTCATCCTTAAGAAAGTTGAGAATGGAACTCCAACTAGCTCTCTCGTATTTCATCGCGTGCTGCTGAAACTTCCAGTTGTGTTTTCGGATCCATTCGTCTCCGAATATGATCCTAAGTTCAGACCCTTTAACCTTTTCAGCCATGTAATGTAGGTTGTTCATTAAGAACAAGTGCTGCAATGAAGTCTCTTTGTATAACTTTGATTTCTCCTCGAGATTGTTCTCCAAGACTGAAGCAAATGATAGGAATTGCCGCGCCATTGAGGGAAATCTACCAGGAGATGCTTGGCTTCTGTTATCATCTTCGGTACCCGGACTCGTGTCAGGTGATGATGAAATGGAATCCTCTTCTTCTTGATCTTTCAGAAGATGATTCAGGGCTTCACTGTAATCGGTAAGAGTCCGAAGATAATTCATAACATATCTCGCCAATGGATGTATCCCTCCACCAACTAAAGGCGTTGTTGAAGGATTCAAATCAACAGCATTTTTGAATTCAAGAAATGTTTTCTTCACACAATCTCCCAATCTGTTCAGAACCTCATGGCATTCAAAGTGAACCGAGGAACCAACCTCGTCCGAATACAAAGCATTGATGTCAGGCATAAGGTCGGCAAGAACTTCATACATGTCAAGAATTCGAATCAATTTCTCGGGTTGGTGAGGACCAATAGACATAGCTTCACCAAAATTCAGAAGCTGCAAAATTGAAGCTTTGGATGCATCGACAAAACAAGCTTGACTAACAGGCTCGCCTTCTCCGAAAATTTGGTCACTAAGCCACCTTTCACTTGCAAGATAAACCCTAACAAAGATTTTCAAAGCCCAAATCCATCTTTTGATCTTTGAAACCAAAGTACCCCATTCCATTTTCAAGACATCTTCAATACTTAGCCTTTCCATTTCAAGAATGAACAAACACTCATCTAAGGCATCCCTTCTAACAATGGTATAAGCTTGTGAACATTCTTGAGCATAATTTGAAGCGAAAAGCAAGTTTGCAATACACCTGAGATCGGGAATCACAGCTGGATGAACTAAATCAATGACATGCTCCTCAGTGGCTCGACTAACACTATCTCTTCGAAGTGATTCCTCAAATGAATCATCACCAAAAGAGACAAAAGAATTCCCATCAACAGCATCTTCCTCGCTCGATCGAAACGAGACATACTCAGGTTCAAAAGGTTGCCTATTCTGGATAAGCAGGTTGCTAAACTCTTCTTCAAGCCGTGTCATAGCCGTCTGAAGAACACTATAAGCCCTTTGCAAAAACTTATACTCTTGATCTTCTTTATTCAAATGCATACCCTCCAACTTCTCGATCAATATGCGCACATCGTTAGCTGCATTCAAATACTCAGAAGTTTCTTCAGGTCCCAAATCCCAAATCATCGATTGATCTTCCTCCCATTTCATTATTTTCTCCTGAATCAAACCGAGTCGTTGTTCAATAACACCGACACCCTCTTCTTCCTCTTCGTCCACTTCGTCCTCCTTATCGATATCATCCTCCTTTTCCCTCCCTATCTTTCCTTCCTCCTTCTCACTTTGTATGTTCATGGAAGACAACTTTGATCCAAGATCAGCCAGAATCTTCTTTTCATCGCTTGTAAGACTGTTCTTTGACCCTAAAGCCATCACAATATGTCTTGCTGCAGCAATTAAATTCTCCTCTCTTTCTAACTCAGGAATCACTTGCCTAGATTCCTCAACAGCCATTGATAATCAAATTCTTCAAAAACAACAATAATCACCAAAATCACTTCAAATTCAAACCCTTTTCACCTCTCCCAAACAAATCAACAATCACCAAAACAACTTCAAATTCTAACCTTTTTCACTTCTTCAAAAAACAAAATCACCAAAACAACTTCAAATTCAAATTCAAACTTTTTTCACCTTCAAAATCAATTCTAGCACTTCATTCACCACAACAATTCACAAAACGACCCAGAAACACTAATCACTACAACAAGCTTAACAAAACCCACCAATCAAATCCAAGAACAAAAACTTCAAAAGGGTATGAAGAAAAACCTTATTACACCTGCATCAAACAAAAAAAAACATTTTTTTACATATCCAAAAAAACCCAATTAAAGAAAACACTAAATAAACAAAAATATTACAAACCCAGATGAAAAATTGACACATACCTTCCTCAAAATCAGGAACAAGTTGAATGAAGAAAAACAAGAGTTGAATTGAATCTTCTGCAAGATCTGCAACGACAACATAAGCAAGCAAAAAAAGCACTGTACGGTGCTTTTTTGACTTTTTGTAACAAAGATAAAAGTGTTGCTGTTTTTGTGTTATGTGTGTTGTGTTTATGTTTGTGTTAGAATGGTAAAATGAGGAAAAAAATAAAGTTTTTGGAGTTTTTAAAAGGGAAAAAATTTAGATAATAATAAAAAAATGGAAATAAATAAAATAATGTTGTGGCTGCGATTTCTATGACCAATCTCAAATTTGTCTATGGCTTGCAACTTGTTTCAAACTATACCCTTAATAAATTTGAATATCTCATGTTGGTCCTTGATTTCTTGATTGATTTTTATAGTATTTATATATGTTGGTGTGTGTATTGAGTTTAAGAAGAAGGAGAAAAGAAATTAGTCAAAATACTTTGAACATTCCAATGTTTTAGTTTAATATAAGCTTTATTTTTTATGCATGGTAGGTTCTGTATTTGGATGTGTTAAAATTAATTCTAATAGTGTAAAATTTGTTTTGACATGTTTGTATGATTTCAATTCTGAAAACAAAATCTTCACCAAAAAAAAAATTGTGAAAACAAAATCAATTTTTTTTATTTTCTTCAAGAAAAAGTTGATTTTTTTTTTTTAAGAAAATAATATTATGTTGACCAATGGCCTAAACTCTCGTGCACACTTTGTTTAGGGTAATGCATGCACCTAATATTTAGTTAGCAAGTGATATAACTTTTTTAGCAGCAAGTGATAACTTTAAATATGTCTAGTCTTTGCAAATAGTGTTCGTTTGAAATTTCGTTCTTGTACTTACTAATCCTTCCAAAGTTTTCATGCAATTTCTAATTATATGAGATTTGGTCCTAAACCCATTTGATTACTGATGCGGCATTTGATTATTGAGGTGGCAATGACGTGGCATAAGCTAACTGGTAAAAGACTACGATGAGTCAATAAATACCACATGAATTGACCTTTTTGCCCTTAATGGAAGCAGAAATCACCAAAATGCCCTCTTTTATTTAACCTTCTTCTTTAATCTATCGTCCTTTTCTCTTTCTCCACCACCACCACCAACACATAAGCGACGACCAGGATCTGTACATCACCACAAATTTGGCACACAATCGAAAAAAACTACAAAACACAATGAACATCAACAATTTACAGAAAACACTATTCGAAATCCAAATCCATTGTAGCAAAATGTTCCAGAATCTCACCACCAACGCCTCGAAGGCGTGTCCGTTTATGCTCTCAGAAACACAACCGGCGAGTTCTTTGTTTGAAATTGTTGAGATCTGTGTTTCTTTTTTGCTTATTTTGATGTTTGAATTGATTTCAAAATGCGACTCGAATTGCGAAGATTTCAAATGTGATTAAACCAATTAATTTTGATTTGTGAAATATTGCGAGGAATATGCGATCGAAGGTGATTTGGACATCACATTCATGCTCCGGTGACCGGAAAGTGAAATCTGAGGCGACAATGAAGGTTTCTCGGCTTCACTTTCTGGCAAGGCTACGTCATGTTTGTTAACAACCTCAAGTGCGTGAGGCGGAGATCAAAGAGCGGTAAACAAAAAATCTAAGAATCGTATTCAAGAAAAGGAAGTAAGAGGGAAACATAGATCGAAAGGAAGAAGATCAAAGAGATATCAAAGAGAAAGGAACAGCAACATACTTTCTTCTTGTGGTTTCTATGAGTAAAACATTAATCTAAATTTTTTCCCAAATAGTGAAATAGAGATCAAAGTGAGGGAAGAAGAAGAGGGAATGGGGAAAAAAGAAGACAAGGGTGTTTTGGTCTTTTCTCACATGTATGGATGCATTAAGGGTAAAATAGTCATTTCAGATACAAGACGTTGAGTCATCAAGGTCATGTCCCCGTCACGTTGTGCCACGTCATTGACATGTCAGTAATTACGTGCCACATAAACATTCAAATGTAATTAGGGACAAAACTCAAGTGATTAGAAATTGCAGGAAAATTTTGGAAAGATTAGTAAATACATGGACAAAAATTCAAACGAGTCATATTTATAGGAACTATAGACATATTTAAGCCTATTTTTAATCTCTATAAGATAATTTTCTAAAAGTGGTCCATGTAATTCCAAAATAAAGACTCTTTAAATGTGAACTCATTTTTTTAAAAAAAAAATTAATTACTAGGTTCATTAATTATATTTTTTTGATAAAATTTAACCATAGTTTATTTACTAATTCTTTTTTAGAGGAATAAACTTGTAACGTTTCTAGAGCAATCATATCAATGATACATGTCGGTGCATTAGTGCAAATACGAAAGCTAGATGAAGATGTGGTTACCCCTGCTAAAGCACTCACATACTTATCTTCTAATAAACTCAACATGAGAATCTTTTAGATGTAAATTACGGAGTTGGATACTACTTGCCATAATGGCTTCAAACTCAGTTAAATCACCAATACCACGCCTAAAGTAATCAACAACTCTTTTTGAGTCGACCTCAAAATCCATGTTTGCTAATTGTAAATCGTGAATCTATCAGATAGCATGATATAGTCCCAAGGCCTCTCCTACATCAACTGAGCATACGGGACAAGAACCACATGGTTTTAGCGAGCACATAACAACCTTCATCATCACGAATACACATAACAATTCCCAGTTTTTTTTCTGACGTTAAAAAAGAAGCATCAACGTTGCATTTATAACGTCCACGTCGCGGCTTTGCCCTGTGACAACTAACTGTTGTTTGCGATTTGTGTCCCTCTAATCTTCCTACAAGTGCTTTGCTCGTTCCGATATGCCTATACTTGATTCCGACACTTGCTGCCACAACTTTAGTTTGCACCTTTTCCACATGCTCCACATTAAAGTAGCAAGCTCAATAATCTGCCATACATTATCAAGCACGAACACTTTTTGGATTAGACGTATCTCAATATCGGACATGTGTCGTGTCCGACACCGACACGATACGATACCGACACATACAATTACACTAAATTATGCGATTTTATTAAATTATTAACGATGTCGGCGTAAAATATCTGTCATGTCCGGTATCCATGTCCGCATCAATGCTTCATTGGCTATACACCGTCAGCCCTTCAAACATCGACAACCACGATACATTGAAAGAATAAGTGATAGCTATCCTCGTGAGAATGATTGCACATCGCACCATTAAGGGAACAATTTATACCTCTATTTTGCTATCTTGCTAGAGTAGGAAAATAATTTCTGCACATTCTCCACACCAAGCTAAATATTTATTGATCTGATCTAGCGAAAAAGCACGTAGATATAGGGCTAGTGTCATTCTTTTATTAAAATGTTAATTGAAACAAATTTTTGGAACATCAATACAAAAAGTTAACAGCAACGTTTAGCATGGGAAATTGGCATATTTCTCCATCTTAGGTCAATTTAACAAGGGTCATTTATTTAATATTAATAAAGATCAATGGATATGATTGCTCTCAAATGTTTACCTAGAACTTGGATGGATTTCAATTTTTAAAAACTAATGTCCATTATTTGAAATTGTACAAATCATCTAGTTTTGATTGATTTAAAGATCTGAAACCTGTAGAAAACGGTGTTGTTTTACTTTCTGTTACCAAATTGTTTTTTTAATCAAAATAAATATTTCATTTTTCTTTATTATTTAGAAAAACTTGATAAATATTAGTATTTAAATTAATATTTACTCATTTATCCGGTTTGAACTTATAATCTCTAACTACTTTGATAGTTAACTCAAACCAATTGAATTACTTAACTCTCCGTTCAATTTGTTTATTATAAATTTTTATATTAATAATTGAATTACCTAACTCTACGTTCAATTGTTTAATATATTCCATTTTGCCTTTTTCAAAAAAAAAAAATCATTTATTTGAGTTTTTGTTTGGCGTAAACATGATATCTTTTTTTTCTGACAAAAGCAGAACACTTGAACTTGTTCATTTCCTTTTACTTGCGGTAGAATTTGCCATGAACTTCTTTTTGACCAATGCCATGAACTTCTTGATTTTATTTTTATAATTATTATTTCAAAAACAAGGTAAATTTAGTATTAATAATGATGACCTTAATAACTATTTTACCAATAATATGAATTTTGACCATGTAGATTTAATCTTTTTTATGAACTAAGTCATACTCATGTAAAAAGAAAAAAAACCAAGTGATATTATTTATTTTTAAAAGAACGTTTTTCACTAAAATCTGAAGGACAAATAATTGAAATCTTTCCTTTTTCGAGGGGATCAAGGAAATGAAATCTGAAATCTGAAAATGTTAGTAATGTTATTTGGATCTATGTTTTCATATTAAAAAATATATTGAGAATGGGGCTGGAAAAGACTAGAGGTAAAAAAAAATTGTATCTCCCTCCCATAAAGAAATAAACAAATTAATTGGGTTCAAATTATAATTTTGAGCCAGGGGTATAAATTGGAATATAAAAGAATAGGGAGTATAACTCATAACAAGTAAAACAAAATTGATCTAAGATGGGGAAATTTAACAATTTGCCCATGCTAAAACTCGCCAAAGTTAACACATCTAATTCACTAATTCAATGCAATGATCTAAACCAAAATTCACCAATTTGATCATGGCGACCAAAAGCAATCATTTTAAATTTGAAAGGGTGAAAACAAAATAAAAATTACATAGACCGGAATCTAATTTTGCATTTTTACTGTGACATAAAACATGTTCAAATCCAAGAAAAAGAAGTAAAAAAAAATCAACTACAATAGTGTGTATGTGAACGAAGATTTCTTTTTTCAGCAAGTGTGTAACCAAGATTATTAGACAAAAGGACAAATAAGACAATTAGTATTAATTTAAAATATTTGTTAATTTGTCAATCACTAACTTACAAGTGAGTAAAAGTTAAAACTATGAGAAGAATATATTTTTATTTTTTTAATCTATAATACATATTTAATTTATATATGTTGCTTTCTTCTACCCAAAAAATAAGGATATGTTGTTTCCTTAGATAAGCAGTTACATAAGCAAATAACAACTACGTACATATTCCAAATAAGATACACTTTGACTTGAATCAATACTTATTATATCATCACATTATTAATTTTAGAAATATACACAATTTAATAGGATCTTATCATTTTATTTTTTTATAAAAATTAATAAGATCCTATAAAAATTTAATAGGCAGCTTGGAGTATATAAATTTGTCAAATGAAAAACTATATAAAGTGACCATATTTAATATAAATTGACTATCTTTTTTCTTTGTATAAGTGAACATATTTAGTTAATTTTTTTTTTAAGTTTAGTGGAAAAACTCACACTAAATGTGCATGCAGTTTTTTACTTTTTACCATCTGAGTTACTTTTTGTTTTTATTTTTTGACAAAATCTAAGTTGTTGTTATGAACTAATTTTATGTTTTTAATAAATAAACACTGTACTCACAAAGATTTTAGTATCCATTATTACTTTATATTGTCTTTTTTTCGAAAGGGACTTTATATTTCATGAACAGGACATTTATACTTTTTCTTTTGCAAATTAAATTTAGGTGAGGGGACGCCAGTTTTTCAGAGCAGATTTTTTATTTTTTTGAAGGATGTATTTCAACAAAAAATAAGCTAGACAATGCATTCTGCCAAAAGAAAAAGGAGGGATGGTGCAATGACATATAAATCGTTAATTTAAGCCTCGTTTGGATTGAGTTTATTTTGAGTTTATGAAAAATAGCTTATGCAAATAAATAAACTTTTATATTAATTTATAAATTCTCACTAATGAAAACTTTATCTTCATAAGTTTTTTTTCCTTCATAAATTACCTTAACAAGCTCATGAATAATAAATAAAAGCTTATTTATTTGTATAAGTTGTTTTATACAAGCTCAAAATAAGCTCAATCTAAACAGACCTTTAGAGAGGTAAGTGAGACAATTCCCATACAACTAGGATGTTCACATGTTTGGATGATCCTTTTAATTTGGTGACACATACCAACTCAATTTGTATTTCATCCGAATCCGTTTAAGTTCAACTCGAACTAACCCGTTTAAACTTAAAGTGGTTTTCATTTGGGTTACATATTTGTGTTTCTAAATCGGTAAACCTGAAAATCCAACTTCATAAAAAAAAAGTGATGTTTGTTTGTTAATATTGTTTAGGACTTTTTTATATTGATTTATAAGTATTTCAATTTAATTTATTTGTTAAAATTTTAAATTGTAATTAAGTCTAAGTATATAACATTTAGTTATATCTTTTCTTGCGATTTTTTTAAAATAATTTTCCATGAACACAAATGACTCAATCCAAACCAACCCGTTCATCATCGGGTTGAGTTGGTTTGGATTTAATGTACACAATACAAGTTTTTGATCCAATCTAAATTAATGAAATTTAGTTGTGTTGGAAGACGGATTTGGCCAAAACCAATTTAATCAAATCGTGAACATCTCTATGTACAACTACAAAGAACTGTTTCATAGCCCCCCTCCCATTTATTGCTCAAAATTTAGAAAAAACTTCGGAAGCCAGATTTCGTCATAAGCTCTGTAAGACAAAAAAAAAGTATCAAACTATACGATATGAAAGGTTGAGCAACTCATGGACCGCTAAGTAATCTTCGCATCTACATCACATCGCATATGTGGAAAACACTAGTCCAAGATCTATAATATAAATCAAATGTATTATTTATTCATTACCGTGAGTTTAACTCAGTTGATAAGGATATTACATATTTTATTTAGAGGTCGTGATTTGAATCCAAACACCTTACTTTACCACATTTAAAATATGTAAGCTCTAGCCATCAACCGAAACAAAAAATGCATTATTTATTCAATAAATCTAATTTTTATCTGAGACCCTTCAGTTTGGAACATCTACACAAATCATCTACAAAAAGTCAATAAGTCGTTAAGATTTTGCAAGAATTTGTTTCATTTCGCTTTTGACTCACTAAACCTTTTTCTTTTGGCGTGTAAAAACACCTGAAGAGTCCTGGTTTGTTCGTTGTTCTTTCATAATTTTATATTAGGAACTAATAAACTAGTAACATTACACGAAATCATCAATCAACTATAGTTTTTGGTTTTGTTAATATGAATGATTAATATGAATGATTAGTAGTTGTATTATTTTAAAGAAAAGGCAGACACGTCTATTCCAATCGTGACTGTGAAATGTCAATTCAAAATCCATCTAGAGGTATAATATATAACTTTAAACATGGGACTTTTGTACCTAATTGCAGTCTAAATGCTATCATTTGGGAGTGAAAACGTAAATTAGTCCTCAAAATTATAAGAATTGATCAAAATAGTTTTTACCATTATGATTAGTAAATACGTATTTTTTTTAAGGAATAGTAATATATTTTTAAAATTGTAAAATGTCAGTCAAATATGTTATGATATATGTTAACAGAATATGTGTTCTTCTATGTTGATCTTACACCAATAACCAATTCATTAGTTTGTGGCTAGTTTGCTAATAAAACATAGATGTCTCAGAGACTAATTTGTAACTCTATGCATAAAGCATAATAACAACAAATTTGTCAATAGGATGGACCTAAATTTAATAAGCAAATTAATCTCAAAATAATTGGTATTATTGATGTAGAATCGTCTAACATTTATTGATATAGTCTCCATTGATAGAAGTTAATATAGGAAACATACATTTTTTGGATTTTGGTGAATTTGCCAATTTACAAAAGTGATGAACTATTTTGGCTTATGTTTTTTTTTCAACTAGTTTAGTGGATAGAAATTCGCTTCTAAGGTGAAATAGTGAGAAATCCTGAGTTTGAACCTCGATCATTTGCATATAGAGTGTAATGTTCCTATCAATTGAGTTAAGCTTACGCCTTATGGTTTCGATATGGACTTTTTTCCCACCCTATGTTATTCTCGCGCGCCCTTTTTTTTCCCCCACTTTTACCCCTTGTCTGGATTTAGTTTTCCGGACTGCATTGTTAATATTTTCCAGATTTGTTCGGATTTTAAAATCCGAAACGGTCTTTTTTCAGAATTTTTTCATTTTAAACTTTCAAATTCGTAAATAGAAATATAAAACAAAAATAAAAAAAACATAAAGATAAAAAGAAGTCATTTTATTAATATGTGAATAATACATTACAAATGTTGAAGCTTATTAAGCTTATTACATAAGAACCTAAAACTATTTCTAGGGGGTGGTGGTAAGTTATACCAGTGACTCCGACTAATAGGACATACCAGTAGCTTCACTATTGGAGGGGAGACAGAGGGGGCACAGGGGCCTTTAGGGACCAAGAGACCATGATGGTCAAACTTACGCCCAGACAGACCAACCTCATACGCAGACTGACCCCTTCCCTGTTGACTGATCATATAACCCCTGATGGATTTCCAAAGAGGCCTTTTTCTATGAAAGACCAACGATGGAAACACATCGTTGTAGAAGGAAGAAGAGGAGAGGTTGGGAGAGGTTTGTGTGAGAAATGGTGGGGGAGATGGATGGTATTTATAAGAAAGGAGGGTTGAAAAACCATTAATAGTAGTCAAAAAAGCAATGCACCGGCCAAAACGTTTTCTTTGTGGTGCAGACCACCGGCCAGAAGAAACAAATGCAGTCCGGATTATATAATCTGGAACGCATCATGGTTTCCGGATTATATAATCCGGATAAATACGATACTGGTGAAACAAAGGGAAACATGAGACTTTGTGTATGGTGAGGATTGGTTCAGATTTTAGAATCCGGAAAGTTTCAACATTGGATTCTTTTGTGTGGCCCACATTGCACCGACAATTTATGTGGTCCACAATGCCCAAATAACTCTATAAATAGGGATCCCTGTTTTCATTACAAGTAAACTACACGAGAAAAAAATCATTGAATTCCTTAACTTTAATCCGAACACCAAGCTAGCGGCAGTCTACTACACTAGGGGAAAACAACCCCACCTGTTTAGGATTCGCAACGATGCCATCCTCTCCGGGCTGAAGGATCAGTTGGATCAAATCAACCGTCAACTCAACCACAGAGACACGAGGAGGGTGGCTGGTGTTGAATATCGATGTCCATTGTCCGACTCAGTTTCATCTCTTCGGTTCAGCCGGATGAAACTCGCAAACGACGACGACGTGAGAACCATGTTCTTTGTCTTTGGTCAGCATAGTACTAGAGGACCGATCGAGTTGGACGCTTCGTTGGTTAGATCTGCTGAACAAATTCTGAAAAGTTTGAGCCGGCCCAGGAACTACGAAGAGATCAAGGCTCTGCTGGAGGGGCCATCAGATGAATAAATTAGTTTAGGTGATCCGTGATAATGTGCCATGTTTTAATTAATCACGTGTTTTATGTTGTTTTAATTGCATGTTAGTTATGTGTTGTTGAATTAAGTTGTTGCATTATGTTTTGAATAATATATATATTATTTAAACTTTCATTATGTTTTAATTTACATCAAAGATGTTCATTTAATCGATAAAATAACCAAAGATATGCATTCCGGATTATGGATTCCAGATTCACATAGGGTGTAAGTGTATTCCGGATTACTAAATCCGGAATACTTCAGCATAGGATCCTTCTGTATGAACCACATTGCACCAAGAGTTTATGTGGTCCACAACACCCAAGGACCTCTATAAATAAGTGCTCTCCGGTTTTCATCTTCAATACCATCAAAACACACAAACACACCAAAGAAAACCATGCAAATTTTTGTCATTAAGCTGAGGATCTTTCTCACGCGGTCGCAAATAGATAGCTCTCTATTTGACCGCGTCCGCGTGATGAAGATCCTCCGCATGCTGACAAAAGTATATAGATACAAAGAGGTTGCTCTATATTTGAATATCAAGAGGTTTCTATGAGTTAGATCTTGCTGTCTGCCAGATGAATATGTCATTTGGCAAGGCAGCAGGATCTAACTAAGAGAAATCCTCTTGAAACACATTGCCTTTCTTCATTATGTTGCAAATCTAAAAGATTCATCATTTATGTTAGTATGGTTTTCTTTAACTTTTTATTTGTCTTATGTTGCTTCTATTTATGGTATGTACCTCTGTTCTATTTTCTTCCAAGCCATTCGCCATGAAAATGATCCAAATAAAGGGTATGATGCGGTTCGAATTATATAATCCGGACAAACTTCATGCATTCCGGAATATAAAATCCGGAACACCTCAGTAACATTTTGGCCGATGACGTTTCACCAAAGGTTTGGCCGGTTAGTGAAGTTTGAATGCATTTTTTGACGTTTTTGAATGCGGAGCACGTTTTATTTGACTGTAATTAAGACATATGACTGATTGAAGGCTATGAAAAGGCTTGCATCTTCAACATTTTCCATCATTCTTCTTCATCTCCTTTCTTACATTTTCTTCAATCTTTTTTAGTTTTTTAGGTAGCTTTTAGGTGTGTCTGTGGTGTCATGGTCATTGTTGACCGTTCATACGACCTCTGCAATTGCATTGCAGCTTATGCGGGGGGTCGTATAACAGTCAACAGAGACCCTTGACATCAAAAAAAGACACTAAAATTTCACATGGATGTTGTCCGGATTTTAAAATCTGGAAATCACTAACAATCTGGTTCGAAAAATAAAATCCGAACCAGGGATAATTTCAGCATTTTTGCAGGACGCGTGAGAAGGAAGCAGGGTGGGAAAAGTAACACTCAATCAATACCAATCAAAGTATGCATTATTCTAAACTTTTCACCCGGTCCGAGCATCATACTCAAACGTTAGAGAGTTTGTAGGTACTCCTCCAGTGTCAGGCGTCACAACCTCCATCGATTTCGGCCAAGACCTCACTACGAGCCTATCTATCTTATCTGATATATCTGAGTTTTTAAACAGAACACTTTCATTTAATAATTTATCCATTCACTCTTCTTAAAATTTTAGTTGTTGTATTTTCAAAGCTCTCTTTATAACAAATGAGGAAAATATATAATATAAGAAAAACTTTTTTTTTCCTTCACAATTTAGAATAAACACTTGCTCTTTTTAACTCCACCAACCCCTCTAACTCGTTAATTTGTTACAATGAAAAATGGCATAAAACGAACAATAATAATTAATAACAACATAAACTAATTAGCACCTATTAGAATTTTTCCCTTGTTTCCTTCTTTCTTTTCATTCTTTCTTTCCTTTTTTTCCCCTCTCCCAATTAAATACCACCTCTTCTTGTTTTCCTATTTTAGGACTTTTGGAAGAGGTTTTCCTGCAAGGAATGATTTGAATAATTGAAGGGCTGCCCTAGGCTTGAATAGTGGGACTTCATGTCCTGCTCCTCTCACTGTGGCAAATGTTAGCCCTTCATATACCTCTGTCCAACCTCCAACCTACACAAAAAAAAGGGAAATTAGCTTAGTGTCTATATATATATATATAACTCAAATGAATCAGTTTGTATACTTTTAAGATAAGAAGATGTGAAATAATTATTCATTTATATAAACCCTAGGATTCGGATTGAACCTAACTCAATCCGTACAAAATCAGCTGTAGAGTGAGGGATGCATCCCGGCTTACTTTCAGACTTAACCTCACCAAATGTGATCAAATAGATTTTTGATAAACATGTGTTGGATCTAACTTGACCACTACAAAACTGACTTGTAGAGTGAGAGACGACTCTAACTTAAAACTCATTTTGGGATTTATCTCATCCAATGTAGGACTCTAAACAACAAATGATAATTTTTTATAGACAAGTGTTGATAAGTTAATGTTTATGTTAGTCTTTAGTGTAATCATGAACCTCTTGCTTAAAACTTTTTCGAAGTTCTTTGATTCATCAACCCAATTAACTACTTAGGACATATAAATGTTCACTTAAATCCACATCATGTGCTACACTATCTATTAAATCCACAAGCAAAATCAAGTTTCCAAACAATTGTTTGAACTAAGGGTTTAACGAGCTGGAGGTCTCGGGTTCAAGTCCAAATAAAAGTGAAAAAATATTAATATAACAACTAATTACTAACATCGGCCGTTTAAAACAAAAACAAAGTTTTAATTACAGAATATGGTAGGGTCAGGGGAAGAGCAAAACTGAATTGAACTCACCTGCTTTTTGACATACCAAGGATACCATGGTATTTTAGTAGCCAACTTAAGCTGTGCAAGGGCATATCTTGTTGCTGTAACTGGAACCACTGAGTCTACATCTCCACTGAATTAACACAAACATAATTAATATGTATAAGCCACCATACTAACTAAATAATACCTTGACTTGCTAATCAATGGAGTACAATTTTATCTATAATTTTTCACATACACTAGAAAAGTTGAATTTCAGACTGATTATTTTTTATTTTTTTTGCAGACAAAAACCCAAACTCAAATTTAATTTAATTTCATATAAATGCATTTCAAAACCAACCTGAAAACCCAAACTCTTACTCCATGAGCTATCAATTCTCTATATAGTGGAAGAACAGATACATCTGTATCATTCCAGTTTCTATTCAAAACTTCACTGCATAAATTGAAAAGAAACTTAATTAATTATCAACCAAAAAATCTTTAATTGCATAATAAAAAATAATAACCACTTCTAACTTAAACTTGTTACATCAAAAGTAATCTCACCTGCAAGCAGTCCATTTATAAGGAATTCCTGTTGTGTTAGCATGAAGTGCTTTTTGAACATCTGGCCTATTGTAGTAAACTTCTGCATATTTTTCTGTACATGGATCATAACCAGCCATTTGCCTAAAAGCCTAAGAACAAAGAAAATTTATTTACATTAGACAAATTAATCTATAAATTAAGACAACTTTATACAAAATTATGTGACATATATTACACATGATTTGATAATGTTATATACTAAACATTGTGCTAATCATTGTTCTCGAGGTGTAACTCAGTGATATAAGTATTTATAAGGAGGTATATCATTCGTTCCATACTGCTAACAATTATTCCCCATAACAAATTAACCACTAACAACTTGCCTACATAAAAAATGATTACATATCTATTTGTAAGGTAAAATAAATTGTTGATTAAGATGCCCTTATTGTAGTACTAATTAATATAAGGTAAATGTCATACAAATAAATAAAGGTATTACTCCTCAATTTAATATTTTTGTTTGATTTTTTTGGTAAATCAAGCTATTCCTGCTTATAACGACAGAGACTAATAATTTGAAGTAAGTGAGATGTATTTAAGGTATCGACTTCTTCCAACATATATATTTTTATTCTGCTTCACCACCATGTCGTTCCATTCAATATCTTTGATCAATTTAGCATTTTATATTATTTTCTTAAAAAAATGAAAATTCATAAAACAATTAATGATAAAATAAAGGGTGATACAAATATGCATCAACTAAATGTTTCCTAATTCTATTGCAAAATCATTCTACTACCAAAGTTTTGGAACAAAGAGAGTGACAAAAAGTGCAATTATATTTCAAAACGACAAATAATTCGAGACAAACGAATATAAGACCCGACAACATAACATAATACGAGACATAGGAAGTATACCACATGAGGAAGGTGGGGCAACCGAAGAGTGTGGCGGGTACCAGACGAGCTGCCGTCGGAATTGTTACATGGAGGAGCATAGATATTATACTGATCAATATTACCAAATTCTTGGTCCATAGCATAGCTATATAAAGATTCACATTCATTGGATTCTTTCTGGTGGTGAAAATCACAAGTACTAATGAGTTGTTTGTATGTTTGATCAGATATCATAGCATGGCTCCACCAGTACGTCACTGTGCCCAAGTTATCATAATAGTTGTCTGTCACTGCATTCCCAACCTGCATTTATTAAATTAACATAAGGTACATGACCATCATCATTGTTTATTTTTGCCCAATTTATATAACAAAGATTCCTAATAGTAGCATATCATTTTTTTGACACAATAGTAGTAGCATATCATGAATTCATATAACACGTGAAATTAGTTTATACTAATTTAAATTAGTTTATTCTAAGACACATTTTTAGCACATTGGTAAATGCCAAATTAGAACCGTTTATCTTGGTGACCCGAAGTGACAGAATTAAAGAGTGAAGTGATAAAGATGTAAAATGTTTGATCACCATCCTCGTCATAAAAACCAACAATATTAATATTTGTCGTTTAAAAATAATTATCAGACTATTCAGATTTAGAGCTCAAATATTTTGGATTATGAAAATAAAATTAAAAACTAAATTTTGTGAACTATATGATTGAAATCTTCTGATGACCAATACACTGAATGATTGAAAACAAGGATATCCTAATTGTCATAATCAATTTCCATTTATATATAGATCAATCAATGGTAAAAAAAAGGTAGAATGTATATATATTTACCATTATTCCCTTGAGATTGATGCGTTGCTTGGCTTTTATGTTATAGGTCATAATTTCCTTTGCTAATTGAGGGACATAATGTCCTGCATAACTCTCTCCTGTTATATAAAGTTCCCTATTCTTGTAACGTGGGAATCTTTCTAGCCACTGGATTACAAATTCTAGAGAGTCCTTGGCTGAATAAAAAGTTAACATATGAAAATTCATTATTAACCTTACAATAATATGTTATGTATTTATATTTATATATGCAAAAAAATGAAGAAAGGATTTCAACCATATTGTATGTATCCTTCAAAAAAAAAAAAAAATTGTATGTAGTTAAATATACAATTAAATTATAATACTATCTCTTTCATCTTTATAAAATTAGAATCTTTCAAGTTTAGTCTATATAAAAACTTCATTGCTGAATAATGTTGAATTGCTGATGAAAATTAGAGATATCAAATGAAATTGATATGTAGTTTTAGTATCTTTAACATGGGTCTCGGGGGCATTCTTTAAGCATCTTAAATTTGAAAATTATTTTCTTAAAAAGTCAACTATTATAATTTCCAATGCATTCATTACATAACTTTTCATATAAAACTTACACTTTAAAATTTTTAAAGAGTGCTCCGGAAACACTCATTAACATTTCCCCTTTAACATTTAGCATTGAAATCAGAGATGTATAGAATTATTTTTTTTTCTCTAGTTTTTGTTGATAATTTAGCTTTTTCCTGTAGTATTCTACTTATCTTTAATCTTATAATATTAAAAAGAGGTTTTTCACAAAGATTAAATTGAAGGGGCATTATTTTATAGGGGCTAACAATTAATCAAAATAAAATTGACTTTAAGAAAAATAAATGCGATCTCAATTCAACTTTTATATTGTGTCTAAGTCATCATAACAAAAGTGCAACCTAAAGCAAATATTTAATGTTTTTTTTTGTCTACATACGAGATCTTTTTGCTTATGAAATTTATCGAAAAACAACTTTTTTTGTTAGGAGGCTTAAAATGAGAGCTTTAGTAGCCTTACCTTTGAATCGGTCTAGCTATTTTCTATGTGTAACTTGAATTTTTTTCAATAAACTTAACAAAAAAAACTTTATATGATTTTGATGTTTTACTGAGAAACCAAGACAAAATGGATGCAAACAAAATTTTACTCTAGGGGTTATTTTTCATAAGAATCAAGTTTCAGTTATGATCTTTTCCCATTTTCTTTGGTACTGATGTGAGTGCTACAAGTACAATATGTGTGGCTAGTGTGCACTTGCAGGCCATTACTCATATGGGTCAATACATAAATTATTATGCAACATAAACTTTGGACCACCAAAGTAATGGTCCATCGTTGTCACTTGTCAATTTGCAATTATGTTTAGGACACACATCAACTAATACTCATAATAGTGTTACAAGTAGTTATTAAAATGGATGAACCTAGTCCAGTGATATACTCTTTTTTCTTTTCTTTCTTTTCAATCATAACAATTTAAAACTCGTTACTACATGTGCGCGTTTGGTTTTGCCGTGGCGAAAATTGAGTTTGATACTATTGATTTTGAGTAAAATTGATTCTTATCAGTTTATGAACTTGTGGATGATGATAGTAATTAGTGTGAAAGGGAGTGTGGTGGATCCTACCAGTGCGGCGGTCGCCGGTGTCAAGGAGGTCGGAAGACCGGTTGCTGTAGGAGAAGCCGACCCCGGCCGGAGCTTCCAAGAATAAAAGGTTGGCCACTGTGTTCCATGCAAACTTGTTAATGTAAAGCCCAGAAGCTGTTTTGTTTAATCTAAATGGGCCAATCTCTTCAGATGCTCCATATGCTACTGATGAACAACCTGGACCTAATTATCCACAAAATCACAGAACATAAAAAGAATGGAATTGAAAGTAGTGTCATCATTGTAAAGAAAAAATAGAATTAAATAAATGAGTAGAAAATACATAAGAAATAAGTTTAATTAACACATTTTTAAACAAAGATGCATTATTCATATATGTTGGAGAAATTACACCCTCCTCTTCAACCAAAAAAGTTTTGATTGATGGTCTAATATATAAGCAAAACTTAATTAATTTAATCATATTTAATGATTTTAAAAAACCCGTTTACTTTTAATAAAGTTCTGTTGATAAAAAAAAAAACATTTAACAAAGTTCCTAGAATGGAGAATGGACAATATGAAAAATATAATTTTCTTTATTATTATATATTTTGAAAAAATTAAATGACATTAACATTTTTAAAAAAAAATTAAAAGTAGCAATTTAGGTGAATACTGTTTTTTGAAGGGAATTTTGTTGAATACTATTGTATCTCGAGTTTTGTTGGATACATACCAATCCATCAAATGATTTAACAATTTAAAATAAACATTATTCATTCTCTCATCATGTCTATTCTACCTCAACCAAAGTCATTCATCCATATTTTCTCTCTCATTTTTTATTTCTTTCTTTGTGAGTCAATCAATAGTTGAATTAGGAAAAGGAGATATAGCTAAACAAAAAGGGCAGGAGATGAGTAGGGTCCCAATATTATTTTTTGTTTGTTTATACTAGTACTAGTATAGCAGTATACTCCATTTAATGTACAAATGTACAATAAATGTATGTATATTGCCATTGCCATTAAATGTGTAACACAACAACAACTTCTTACCTGTACATATTTAAAACCGATTTTAACGATACGGTATAAAAGAGGAAAGATAGAATAGGATTCCAAATCAAAGTTCAATTAAATGCATAGTTAAGCTGTAACCATTTTAATGCCACTAGCTTTGCTCCTAAATATAGGGTTGCATTAATGGTTCACCAATGCATGCTAGTAGCTGACAAGTTGCATAACAAAACCTCAACCTCAAATAATGGCCCTATGAAGCTGATTAATAATTAATGTGGCTGGTTTTTAGTTGCTTTCAAGCATTAATAAGTGCCATGCGTGTATATGTAGGGTAAATGCTCCTAATAGTGAACACATGAGTTAGGTGTTATGTTATCCACAAATCCGCTTCCATCATTGAATCAATAAATCTTACTATCAGATCAAAGGAGATACAATAAGATCTATTATTCGGAGAATAATTTATGTGTGATATAACTATATTTTACTCGTGGATCATAAAATTAGCATGAGAAAAATGACTATGAGAGAGAAAACAAAGACAAGAACGTAGCATTTGGTGACATTTGTCAATCACAATGTTACAAGTGGCTTTCTTCTCTCTCTTTTACAAGATCTTTTTTTGTTTGTTTCGTACACTTGTAACATTATGGTTGACCAATATCACCGATGTCACCAAATGATGTGTCCTCCAAGTGATATCCATTCACTGGAGCTTTGTGTGTGTAAGTTGCTTTGTACCATTCATTCATTGTTACAAGTTTGGTCATCATTTCAAGCTATCCATTGCCAATGACAACCAACTCGTGTGGGCTCTACGAACACTTTCTTTTGTTTTGGTTATTTTTAAATTTCAATAGTACAACTATTCAATGCACTTCTTCACCCAATTGAACTTTTCATTATTTTTCTCTTTCAATAATAATGGTGTAATGACCCTCACCCTCTAAAAAATCTAATGACATAACTCCCTTTCATCCTCAACAAAATATAGTAAAATTAATCACTTACACTTTCTTGAAATAATTCGTTATTTACACATTTATCTTGTTCATCTCATTTAAAAAGTCCAACTTTATTAGCTAAATATATTACCCTTAATTGCTTAAAAAGAAGAATAATTACTCATGAATGACATTTTTGGTATAATTATTATTAAATATAGTCTATTATCCATATAGATTTAAAGAAGCTACTTTTAAAAAGTCTATAGTAGTAACACTAGTAAAAAGAGTAAGTTCCTTCAACAAAAAATTATTAAAAAGAGTAAGTAACAAGTAAAAGAATAAATGTTCTAGTGCATGCTTGATACTTCAAATCAAAGAAATGTTATAGAAGGTAATAAAATCAAAAACGTCTCATCAAGGTTTCACTGACCAATATTGAAAAAAGGTCAAAGAAAAAAATTTCACACATTTTGTTGACTTGTTATGTCGGTAGCAAACTAGTAACAAATTTAATGCTTGCATTTTTTTTCACCGTTTATTAATTAATTAACTTAAGGCAATATATTAAGAAAAAAAAAATCAAGGATTAGTAATACCAAATGAGGAAAAATCATACCACTAATAATAAATAATCAATATAACAGTGACTTTATGATATAGCAATACTTTTATACATAACATAACATATCACTCAAAAAATTTAAGAGAATTTCATAAAGCAAGAATTATGAGTTTGCATCACACTTTTTATGTTTTTAGTAACTTTCAACTTTCCTGTTCCCTATGAAATAAAAAAATTCAGTAGGTAAATAAAACTTTCTTTTTTTTTGCATGACATTTTCTTTCACTTAAACACTGTATATGAAATTCAAATTACTAAAATAAATTTGTAGTGTGTGTAAGAGAGAAATAAAAGAAAAGCAAGGGGGTGTATTTAGTAATGAAAATTCTAACCTCCATTAAGCCAAATGACAAGTGGTTTGTTGAGAGGATTTTGTTCAGCTTCAGTTAACCAATAAAAGAGAGCTCTACCAGCAACATGATTAACAGTAACATAGCCAGAAAATTGCTTAAACAAAACTTTAGGTTGACCAGGAAGCTTGAAAATCCTATCTTTCTCTTCTTCTCCTTTTGCTTCAACATTACTTCCTCTAAGAAGAACCATGACCAAAAAAATAACTACATGAACAAAGATATTTTTTCTTTGATCCATGACTTTAGGTTAAAATGAAATGAAAAATTTGAAGAAAATTGGAATATTTTTAAAGAAAGAAAGTAGTTTAGGAGAGGAAGGAAAATGTTTCTAACACACACTTGCTAGTTGTCTATGAGAGTGATAGGAAGTTAGGCGTGTCTGCCCTTTAGGAAGGATTAAATAGGAGAGAGAATTTGAGAGATAGGAGTTATGAGTGTCATAAACAATTTGGGTACTTCACCTACATGCTAAATTTTCATTCAAAATCCTATTTTGACCTATTTTGTATACATATTAATTTTGGTTTATGTAATGCCAAAGAATGTAGATATAAAAACTGTAGAGGAAGAAATTTGTCTTATCAAAGAAAAAAATAATACTGTTGTTGATGAAGAAAATTACTGTTTGTGAAAAAGTTAACTTTTTGAAATGTACCGGATGGTAGGGCTGGACAAAAAGTCCATTACCGCCCGAAACCGTGCTAACCAACCCAATTAAAACCGTTCCGGGTCGGATAAGACGGGTTGTCGGGTCACTCGGGTTTAAAGGAACGAATTGTGTTGGATTTGTACGTGTCGGTTCGGTTCGTGTTAGTTGGGCCAACGGTACCCAACTCCGACCGACCAACATATAGTTATTATGTTATTAGATGATTTTATGGATAGATACAACACACATGTGAGTAAAAAAAATTAATAAGTAACCATGTTTACAGTCTCTCACCAACTATTAAAAAGAATACAAGTAAAAAGGTGGAATTAAACTGTGTATTTTCCTTCCTTAGGCTATCGCGCCTCTTTGGTGGGTGGGCGCGCGGTTGGGAAAAAAATTGCGGTTTTGCGGATGTTGCTTTTAGGACTCCGCTGGCACCTTATGAGAAATCAAAGTCTTTGGGTTCCGGGGGGAGTATGGTCGCAAGGCTGAAACTTAAAGGAATTGACGGAAGGGCACCACCAGGAGTGGAG